>WLWD01000807.1_pt1 | contig 100770 bp, 49 predicted proteins | sample 6712731 | NCBI WGS metagenome assembly WLWD01 (sample SAMN12718690, study PRJNA576275) | sponge metagenome | isolation source: marine sponge | host: Mycale hentscheli | place: New Zealand: South Island, Marlborough, Capsize Point | collected 2014-11-01 | reverse complement strand
TAAAAATAAGAGGTAAGTATAAACAATTGTTCAATTAATATTCAGTACAACAATGATTGATACTTGTGTGTCTTAGAAAAAAATTGGCTGTGCAGGTAATAAATGTAAATTACATATTATTACTATAATATTTACAATATGTATTGACTATAGGCAACTTTAGACTATGACAAGTTTCAGTTTCCTTCTAGTGCCACAAGTAGCGAGGTTTGTTCACTACATTACATAATTATTGTCCACCACAACTTTGTATTAAAAAATCAGACGGATAATAATTACACTGATTATAAAAATAACTTACAAACTAGTAAAGAGTTTGTATGTATAATACAAATTAGTATTTTAGAAATATTGCCTTATAACTAAGACGTCTGCTTTATTAGCATAATGGTTCAAAATTTTAATCAATATTATTTACGTAATTTTCGTTAATTATTAGCTTGCAATAAATTTACCTTAAAATAGAAGATATAACTTACAATTTAATTATAGTCAAGTAACTAGGTGTTCATTTATTATTGGTCAATAATGCGAAGAAAATTTAAACAATACTATACTGCTGCTTACTTTACCTTTATATTTACTCACAACAAGTGATACAAAAATACCCATGAGTTAGTAATGATGGCATAACAGATTATCATTTCATACAGCAGCTAATCATTTCAAATCAAAAGTATTTTAGTTTACCGACCGTGCTGGTAATCAATATCATTTAAACCTTCATAAAAATGAAACTAGAACTAGAACTGAAACTAGACTTTGAAGAAGGGAAAAGTTGGGAACTGTAATCCAGAGGATTCCAAAAATAAAGCTGTTTGTCTAGAATAGAACATTATAGCTCTTAATAAACAAAGAAAAAAAATCACTCAAGCACCCACCCACACTCTCGCTCGCCTCCCCATGAGGCTTCCACTAATTCCCCTAATCATGACTACTCACTCATGAGACAATTTTGATAATTTTTTGATCCATTTGAATGTAAATAGTAGCATACGTACACCTCTCCATGGTAAGTTATACATAAACACCCCACAATCTAACACTGATGTTTCATCTACAGCAAAAATTCCCATCATATCCTGGACAGTCACAACAGAATACCTAATAAACACAGCAGCTTCATCCTATAATGTTCAAGTTGAATAATGTAATGGTTTCATATCCTATGGAGTTGCGATTAAATGTTCAATATGTCTATCAAATGATTTGTAGGTTCAATTTAATAAGGTATTATAATACATAAGTACAACTTTATGTTATTATAAGAGCTAGCCACATTAAGTTAATGTTATATACGGCTCTATATTTGTTAACTTTTTGTTGTTTTCAGCCAAGTAATAGTATATATAATCAACTAAACGTATCTTCTAATAAATCAAAAATTGCTTCACCCTATTTGAAAGGAGAAGAATATGGGACATTAGATCATACGGCACTACAAAAGAATGAAGTAAGCATAATTTCTTTGTTGTTACTCATTTAATATGAATTTTATTGAAAAGGCTATCGAGGAATATGAATACACATCCATAAGATGTCCCAAGGCCACAGTGAAGAAAAATGTAAGAATAAACATACAATTTTGTATATTTCACTGTTTCATTCGTTAGGTGGAATATGCTGTTTTGAGCTGTAATACAGCAGGCTCATATGATACCAAAACAGAAACTAACATTATTTCAGATCAAAGTCAGAGGAAGAGTTTGGAGTACAAATTAAAAGAAGCAGAAGTAATTATTGCAGGTATGTATGTTGTTGGTGCGCTTATTTTAAAGATTAGGATACTGTTTCTTGTTTACAATATTAAACATAGATACATAAAATTAACAGATCTTCTTTTTTCCAATTATTCAATTCTAATTAGATATTTCCTCAATTATGGTTAAAAAATATTTGACACAGAAATTGGCTAGGATTAAGGGACACAGAAATTGGCTAGGATTAAGTTTAAGGAAAGTAGCTAGTGAACAATTATGCAACAATAATTTAAATTCCACACTCTCTAATTTCATCAGCTTTCTGTCCCCTTTGGCAATACAAATACAAAAACTATTTTCTACAGTTTGTTTTTCACATTAATTTTTGTGATGTTCCTAATTTTAGATCAGTCCTTGAATTTAGACACTTTGTTAATTAATTTACGACATTTGGCTCCTAAATGGCAAGAGATAGGAATACATTTGAAAATTTCAGCAGCTGAATTTAGAAGCATTCAAGAACATTGCAAAGAAGTTGACTTTGATTGCCTAGTGGAATTATTTGATAAATGGTTGAGATCAACTGACGCACCTACTTGGAAGAATATAACTGATGCACTGGACACTATGGGAGAATATGAATCATCTCAGAATATTATGGATATGTTGTCTAAAGGTGATTGTGGCTACAATTTAAATTTATTCCCACTTAAATATGTAGCTTATGATACAAATAAGCTTTGTTTACTTGTTTCATTTCTTTCTTTTTAAAGGAATACTATGTGAAGACCTGGAAACAGATTTCGAAGCACCACCAATACCCCCACAAAAATTTTAAACTATGTGTGTCTGTATCATGAAACATTACAACAACATTAACTTAATCATCTAAGATTCTTTATAGAAAGTATCATTTTGACAATAATATTTTAGATTCTGATCATGTACAATGTACACTATAGTAGCAAATTTTCTCAGTTGTATCAGCTCATATGTTTGATTAAAACTTAACCTGACATTTTGACTTCTAGCTGAAATCAGCTCTGGGTTCAATAATGTCAAATTCTTTGTAGTGTACAAACACAGTATAAACAGCAGGATAACTGGTGGGCATATGCTTCCTGCTTAATATATCCTGAGGGCTGATTTGCATGCAGTATGTATGGCCAAGCATCCAGGAAGTTTTATGCTTATTTCTTTGTTAAAATTGTTGTAGTCATCTGTATGTGTAGAGCTTCCTTGATCTTTAAGTCACGATTGTTAGTGGTTCTGTCTACAACTCTTAGCTACCTCTTCCCATTTAGTAAACTCTAACAAATGAGGTTTGTACTTAGATCAGGCTAGGGTAAAATAAATATGAGTACTAACTGCTCCCCGCACGCACTTGCTTTGTCTAAAGGTAATTCATGAATAAGATTTCTCAATAGTTTCAGTGTTGTGTCACTTAAGGTCCACAATTGTATTCATAGCATTAACTTTTGTTTATTACTTGTATGTAGCTTACACTATTTTTGTGCCTTCATCATTTGTCATCTGAAACACTGAAGTAACTGTTGGTGCTTCTAATAAATAAAATCTGCAGTATGGAATTGAGTAGTTATAATAATGAATGCATGCAGGATGTTAACTCATCACTATAAGTTTTATTGTAATGATAAATTTTGTTAGTTAAGATTAAAATGAAAAAGAATGACTTCTTTTTACAAAATAGTAGATTGTTATTTCTTTGGATTTATCTCTATTTTTACTTTTTTTTACTTAATATTTTTACCCCACTTGCAAATTATTTTTCTTAGTGTATCATTTAAGCCTAACAAGACTTCATTTAAAAAATTTTTTATTGTGGTTATTAAATGATTGTTTTCAGTACTATGGTTTTATTGAATCTTCATGGTTTCTGCATCAATTACTTTTCTTTACTTAATATTTTTACCCCACTTGCAATTTTTTTTTCTTTGTGTAGAATTTAAGCCTAACAAGACTTGATTTTAAAAACAAATTATTGTGGTTATTAAATTAATGATAGCTTTAATAACAATGAAATGTTTTTATTACTATGGTTTTATGGAATCTTCATGGTTTCTGCATCAACATGATAGGACTTTAATAATAATTAGATTATAGGTTTATGTTCATGCACTGGCAAACACCTCAGAAGAGGGAAGAGAAGATGGAGGGGAATGCATTTAAAAACAACAACAACAACTATGCCTATTTCTTTTCTACTCCTTCCTCTCCTTCCTCCCCTTCCTCCCCTTCCCCCCCCCCCCCCCAAAAAAAAAAAAAAAAAAAAAAAAAAAATTCAATAACTAGTGATGTGCTTGAGCACAAATGGCGAGCGAGCCTAAAGACTATAATATTTTTATATGAATTATTTTGACTTCTAACACTGAAGCTACTGATAAGGTCCAGTTTTTTTATTTCGCATACACGGTAAAGGGATTTCAGTGCCATAGTAACAACTCTCTGCAACTGCTTGAATATAAGGGAAAAAAACAACAACAAAACAATACACGTTATTAGTTTTCTTTGTGATATTCTTTAGCTAAGTAGTGAAGTTTGAACTGCACCCGCAAAAGAATTCAAAACGGTAAACAATTCAATTTCTAGGGTGATACGGGTACTGATCGATAAACCAGAGGATTCTGTTTAGTGCAATTTGGGACGGGGTAGACCACATAACTAACACAAAAACGCGAGGGTCAAAGTACAAAATGACATACGTACGTCCAAACATATATACAAACTAGTGGTGTGCTTGAGCACAAATGGCGAGCGAGCCTGATAGTTAGGTAACATAAAACTAAGTATTGTTACTATGTTTTAGCTTAGTTCATGCAAACACTATAATAGCAGTTATGACCTTTTATTTCAGCAAAAACAATACCAATCACTCTATTACCTGACTAATGCGTAACTTTTTGTAGGATTCAACAATCAACCATTATGATAATTCTCAATCACCAGTTAACTCTTGAACAGCTCTCTCAGCTACGATAAAAATAAACCAGTGTTATTATTGTAATTGTAGCCAACAAATATGGAATTACTATTACATTCATTCTGAGTATGAAACTTCTGTAGTATCAAATTGAAGTTACTTTGACAATCTGAATTACCTTGAATTCTTGACAACAAGCTCTCACCTACAAAAACAAAAGACAATCAATTTTAGCACACAAATACAAAATTACTTTCTTTCCTCATTTTCTTGAGCAGTGGTAACTTTTGTAGTACCAAATTTGAGCCAATCTGACTATTTGAATTTACCAGTCACTGTTGACTAGCTCTTAGCTACAAAAAAGAAAGGCCAGAGTTAATTTTGCATATTTAGCTAACAAATATGGAATTGCGTACTTATCTCAGCTTCCCTCGAGAAGTAGTAGCTTCCATAGCATTAATACTACGGCATTCTGACTACCAACGGCTCTTGACAACCAACAACCGGCACTACGTATCCCCCCATAAAACGGCGAAGTTTTGAAATTAAGTCTGGAAAAGGGTCTTCAATGCCATAGTAACCTGTCGAATCAACTTTTTGTGTCTTGAAAACAAGCGTTTTAGCAGGAATTTTCTCATACTTTGGAGCTTAAGTATAAAGTAAGGTTTGCTTAATGCTGTAGAGTTTCAGAATAAACTGGAGTCAAGCCTAAATAGCCGTGTTTTTAGGAGAAAAACGTTCTCCGCGCGCGCGTTTAAAGAGCATACGTACCATCCATACATACATACATATATATAACATATACCCGATTTTGCATTATCCACCCCTAATACTGTCTCGCTCGCTTCGCTCGCTCGCCAATAAATTTAAATAAAATATTGGCTACATGAATCCTGAACTGTTATAATATGTGACACAACATGAGGAGTTGCTGGGTTAGGCTAATTGTGTCTAATTCATATCTAGAACTGCTCCCCAGCTTGGTTGGATGGAGTGGGCAACACAGCGTGCTGTTTCCTGCTGGGGTAACCAGCAAATATTGTAAACAGCTCAAACGTGACGTAACCATTATATATTACACTTGCGGTGAGTGCCGATTACACTTGCTGTGAGTGCCGATTACACTTGCTGTGAGTGCCGATTACACTTGCTGTGAGTGCCGATTAAACTCGGTTCTGTTCGTTTAAGTGGAATTCCTCCTCCACTTCCTATTTCGTGGGAATGACTGGATTTGCAGTTTTTTTACAAGTATGTGTCCTGGTAAACCTGCTTCCCAAAGGTATAGAATGACGTGTAATTACTTTGCAATATTAAACACTTAAACTAGTGATGTGCTTGAGCACAGTGGACCAGCTCGCTGGTCCAAATTAAATTCATGGTAGTCGCTTGCAATATAACTTTTTAAATTTATATGTTTTTTTTAAATTTATTTGTGGTATTGTCTACCACACTTTTACACGCATATACAAACCTGTTCTATGGATCTACCAGCACAATATTACGTTGTATTCTCTCCGCGACTTGATTATTGGACAGTATGATTTTCAAGGGATAAACAACCAAATTTAAAGGACGATATGGGTAAAGACAGATAAACCAAGGATTCTTTAGCTAGCCGCCTTTCCAATGTTAGGCTACGTTGAAAATTCTCTATTGTAGTATCAGAGCTCTAGAATATACAGCATCGTAATGTAAAGTGAATTGACTGTTGGATAATGAATTTTCTAGTTAGACCAGATCTGTCGCTGGAGGCCTGTCGCTCAAAGCCTATAACTATACAACAAACGGGGTATTAATCAAGGTAATTTACCACCACCACTAATAGAGTAGAAAATGAAGTCCGCTAAGACTGAAGATTTGACTGGGACACCATTTTCCTCCCCTGTAGCCGTATCCCGCGGGCGCCATAAATTTAGTAGAAAAGACTTCGAACTAATTCTAAAAAAAATACAATTTGATGCTTTATCTACTAGACCTCTGGTAAAATAGATGTGTACATGTGTTGTGTGTTGCTAAAGAATAGAACAATAAATTAAACATAGACATTTAACTACTAAGAAAGGAATATTATAACAACTAGCATTCAAATTTGATTTTTGGTCAGACCAGCTCGCTGCCATTTGTGCTGTAGCACATCACTAGTTCACCATAAATGTCTTCAAATTTATTGGAAGCCCAAATTTAGTGTTTAGCACCACACTGAAGTTGAAATTTCAGATAGGTAGGTGTAAGTTGAAAAGTTGTCTCATGCTAGAACGTTGAAAAGCTAAATTCATACTATATTAAGAAATGTGAAAAAAGTAGAGGCCTACTTCTGCCCTCCTTATTCTATTCCTTCCTAAAATTGACAATGATTTCAAAGTGCTTGCCACTTAACAATCCACTGAAGTAGTCTCTTAAATATGTACAATTCACAAAGGAGAGGAAGTTAATGTGGTCGAACTTGTCATTTAACAGTTCTAGAAAAGAATTGCAGTTAACAGTGGGTCTAATAGTTGCCTATGCATAGTTAGTTGATAATGCAAACAAAATTTTATGTGTTTGGGTTTGCCACAAGAATAGCATTCTTCTTTTTAATTCAATGCACAAAACGTCATTACCAAATACTTGAAAACTTCATTGCTCAGTTCATTTATGGTTCATCAGGACCTTATGTAATTAGGTTGGAAAAGAAGAGGTCGACCATGTACCAAACATAATATCTAATATTTGCAAGGGAGTCTTGCTAGCTTCAATAAGTCACCATGTACACAAATCAGGGAATCAAAAGGGGGGCCTATGTCTTGATACTAGGAGGGTTACTTGTCCCTGTGGCCCCTCTACCCTGTTCTTACGCTATTTTGTTATAAATTCATATTTGTTCACGTTTTAAATAATTTGTTTTAACTTAGAAATTTAGAAGTGAGATTTTTTAAATATAGTTATGTGCATTTGCAGATTATACAGTTGAGTTATCTGTGAACAGTTCTATCACTGACAAGTGTCCAGGTGATGTGATCTCAGTTCTTTGCAGTACTACATATAATGAAATGGAATGGGTGTGGCAATCCAATGAACTCACTGAAAGTTTTATGTATTTCGTTCATCGGCTTACAACTAACCAATTGAATATTCCACATAATTTTAATAGAATACAATCAGTTACTACATCTCTACTGAATGATTCTGCAGAATCACTTTATTTGAAATCTTCATTACAGTATGTAGTTTCTAGTGAATACCCAGAGGCTAATATAGAATGCAATGACTTTATGGCTCCCTCGGAAACTATCCACATTTCTAATAAAAGTGAGTAGTTTTTTCAGTAAAATACATGTTTCAGTATAATTAGAAAGTGTTTCTCTAGATTGTTCTCTAGGTTCACAAGATTTCAGTTTGTTTCAAAACAATTTTAACTTATTGCTCTGTCAAAATAGAATATCTGATCAGGACTATAACTATGCAGTATGTATTTATACACAAAATGGAAGTATATCACAATTTTGCCATGGAAACCATACTAAAGAATTAGTCTTGCAATGTGGAATGCAATATTTTATGAATGTCACTACTGAATGCTGTGGAAATACTGTCACTTTAGCAAACTTCAATTTTCAATTTGTTAACTGTATGAATCAGTATTCACATCCTTGTGAAATGTATAATAATATATCAATAACTTTATATTTTGATTGTATAAACGAAATACCAACAAGTAAGTCCTGATAGCATAACACTTGTGCAATATCTACCCCTGATCCTAAACCACCATTGACATCTCATGCACTGCACACACACACACACACACACCCTTAATCATTATACTGTAAAATAGCTGCACTTTGCAATTAAATTACAAAAACAACTTAATTCTACTTGTGAATATATAACTTATATTATTCAATGTAAGGCGACTCTGTCCTGCAGAATTACAATACAGTCACCAATTTTGACATGACAGGGGTAAACTGTTCCAGCAAATTTGGTGAGAAATAACTAAATAAACAATTCCTAATTAATATACCCTTTATTCTTCTTAGTTATGACAGATGCTACAGAAGAAAATTCAATCACAGTTAATAATAAGTTCTTGGTGCCAATGGTCATACTTTCTTGTGGTTTTAGCTGTCAGTGCATAATTATTGTAACCTTATGTGCTGTCATTATAACAACCACCAAAAATAGTAAGTTGAAAGCTTTGTAAATAAAAAAAATGATTGTGACACTTTATTTTGTCCTGCAGAAAGAAATAAGAAGTAAGTTTCTACTGTATAATCACTCAATCTGTTGTTGGATGACTCACGTTTAGAGATACTGTACTAGAAATAGGCTGAATCTGCTCTGGAGCTCTTTAGCACACCTCTGTAATTGAGTACAAGTGAACTTTGCATAGATGTTGATATAATTAAGCCATTCCTATGCCCTTTTCTTTTTAACTCAATGATTTAGAGTGGCTAGGGTCTTGCCATTCCATTAACTTATCAAGCCACATTCATTATGCTGCCCTTTTTTATTTTTGACAGAATTCAATCATAATATTACAATGCATAAACTGTACCTTTAAGTGCCTTTTAAAAATCTCTATGGCCATTCTATCAATTACTTTTAAGCAACTAGTCACCCAAATTGACTTGAAGTATGTAGTCAGGCAATTTAGTATAATAATTATGCTTTGGTACTATGACTGTACAGTAGCTTAAGAAAATAGACATACAGACAAACAACATTTAGTAGGTCTTCCATCACAGCTACAACAACTAAAACAAACATTGCTGAAGTATCAATTGTGACCTAAGAGTTCCTGTATCCCCTGGTTGACAACTTATTAGCAGTCCCTGCTGGGAATAAATTGTTGGGGCAAAAGTAATGTAAGTAATTTGAAATAAAAGAAATTTAAGATAGAGAAGATGTAACTACAAGGACTTAGAATGCTGCATTGTAAAGTTCTTTGTTGTTGTTTTCTTTTACATTGTGGCATTTAACTTTTTGTATGTTCCTCCTTTGTAATTAGAAATATTAATACTAGAGAGCAAATGTTTATGAAGCCAAGAGAAATTGATCAAATGCAGAAAGACAGTGATGACATTTCTATTAGTACGAATTCTGCCTATGGAATTGTACAAAGAAGCTTGCTCCAGAATTGAATGTCAAAAAGCATAATGAGCCACTTCTTGTTTTATTAATAAATGAATTTAAACTTTTTAACTCAAATTTGTAGTAGATAGTTTATTATAGTATTAGTCCACAAACAGAGCAATAATGTTGGAATAGTATGAAATTGTAGACTGTCTTATGTTTGATTATATCTATTTAAATTAAAACAAAGTATTTGCTTTTGGTGGGTTTTGGGAATAAACCAATGATTATTTCTTAATGTTACTTCATTATTCCTAGGATATATAGTACTTATTACATGAGTCAGAGTGTGCTATGGTGAAATATTTTACTGAACAGGCTAATTTATTTTCACCAGCCAAATGAAATAAAAAATAAAGCCTGAGAGTGAAGTATCTAGCCATTATACGTAAGTAATTTATTCCATGCTAGATATCTTCACTGAAGTATAGTTGTTGTTTTTTTGTTGTTGTTTTTTTGTTGTTGTTTTTTTGTTTTGTTTTTTGGTAACTCAAGGTGTATAGTTGGGGAAAACTTAGAGTAAAGGTAGCTGTAAAAACCCAGAAAACTTATAACCAGGGCCAGTTGCTATAACTACTCTGGTAATGAGCTTGTGCAATACAACTATGGGATAACACTTTGTGATATCGTGAGATCGGGTCACATACCAAAAAATATCATTGTGAAGATATCTAGCATGGAAAAAATATATATACTCCACCCTAGACATTTTCACAATGACATATTTAGGTACATGACCCATGAAATAACTCACACACTGTTAGTTCATGCTGTACTGCACAAGCTCATTACCCTTGTAGTTATAACAACCAGCCAAACTTTTCAATTTTCTTGGTTTTTACAGCTACTTTCCTCTGGTGTACCCTGCTCAACAGGGTTAGAGCAGCTGCTAAAATGTAGGCTGGGGGTGTGGGTAGCCTCTACAGCATACTTCACCTGTGAGTTACCCTTCCCCTAGTACTAACTACAGTAGTAAAGATATCTAGTGTGGAGTAAACCACTTATTATACTTGTCAGAGTGATATGGCAAGATATTTCACTCTCAGGCTTTATTTTCACTCGCCTCTTGCTTGTGAAAATAAAATTAGCTTGCTGCTCATGAAATATTTCGCCATATCACACTCTGACGAAGGGAAGAAAGACGAGAGAGAGAGAGAGGATGAGAGAAGGAAGAGGGAGAGAGAGGAGGAGAGAAGAGAGAGAGAGAAGAGGAGAAGAGAAGAGGAGAGGGTAAGAGAAGAGGAGAGGGAAGGAGAGGAGGAGGAAGGGAGAGAGGAGGAGGAGAGGAGCGAGAGAGAAGAGGAGAGGAGAAGGAGAGAGAGAGAGAGGGAGAAGAGGAGAGAGAGAGGAGAGAGGGAGCTGAGAGAGAGATATTTATCTATATATATTATATATATATAATACTTATAGCACGAGTCAGAGTACAATATGGGAAAATATTTTACGAGCACTCAAAATATTTTCACGAGCCAAAGGCGAGTGAAAATGTGGCGTGAGAGTAAAATATCATTCCCATATTGTACGACGAGTGTGATAAGTGATTTATTGCTGCCTTGATATTTTTTCTCAACCGGTTACAATTCAATTTTCATTGATTTTACTCGATACGCGCATGCGTAGTGTACCGTACAATATAAACCGTACAATATGGGAGAATACAGAACGCTCGCGTGATGCGGAAATATTCAATTAAAAATATCAAAACTGCAATAAATATATATATAAAATAGTACTTATTACAATAGTCAGAGTGTGATATGGCGAAATATATCATGAGCAGGCTAATTTATTTTCATGAGGCATAGGCTAGTGAAAATAGAGCCTGAGAGTGAAATATCTAGCCATATCACTCTGACAAGTGTAATAAGTGGTTTATTCCTTGCTAGATATCTTCACTGAAGTAGTTTGTACTATAGGACCTATAACTCCAGCGGTGAAGTTGGGTAAAACTCTCTCTTGTGGCTCCCCACAACTCCACTTGATATTTTAGCAGCAGCACTAAACTTAGTTGGTTAGTTTCATTAGAGGAAGGTAGCTGTAAAAACCTGAAACTCCCTAAGCCTCACCTGGTTGCTTATAACCACTGAGGTAATGAGCTTGCTCAGTACAGCCATAAGATAACACTATGTGATAAAGTGAGTTATCTCATGGGTCACGTACCTTAATATATATTATATATTATGGTGCTCCTAGAGCCATCAGGAGAAATAGATTCACAATGTTAAAAGCTTTCTACCTTATGTCTGTCAGCCACATCTGTATGTACATCAGTCAAAAATGAAAATTTATGTAACACTGAAAACGTTTTCGAGTTGTTCAGAGACTGTTTTTTTACATTTCTTTTCTGATTGTGAATAGCTAAGTGCACAAGTTAACAATTGATAAGTAAGTTAATACTAAACAAATAAAATGAATGAATGAATGAACGAATGAAGAATAAAGTGAATAAAATTACACAATTAAATAAAAGGATATGCAAGTAAATAAGTACATTTAAGAATTAATGAACATATGAATGAAATGAGCAATTGGAAAAAAAAATATAATTAGTTTTTATTGTACTGTAACAATTGATTGTGTGGTCTTCCAGACTACATCAATTTGAGACTTTTCCAATACATTTTAAGATTACTAAATATTCTTTCTACTATGGCATAGCTGACATAATTGGTTTTCCAATGTGAGTTTGCCTCAATTTCTGTCACCATTGGAATTTTTACACCTACAAATATACATCTTAAGTTAAATATGTTGGCAATTATTGAAGATTCCATTATTGATCTCTGTAAGAAATTAAATATACTTTCAGAGACAGCACTGTTGGGGCATCAGGACACATACCAGCAACCTATTTATCAACAGAGGCCTTATCACGATTAAGATTAGTCATGTGTACTGGGATATAGTAGCTATGTGCTTGTGGTGACATTCACTGTTATGTCTACGAGCACAATTTGTGGATAATAGGAGGATTTAAGTAGAATTATTACTATAATACTGAACATTGCTAGCATAGCGTTATAACAAAAAATATGAGCGTAATTGCCAGCTCCTACTTATGTGTTTTCCCCAGCCACGCCCTCTGCTTCTGGTAGGATAGCGGCCAGACTGAAGTGTTCTTAGCCCGCTTTGCGTGAACCCAAAAATAAAAGAAGGCGCTGTTTGACAACTTACGATTGGGTCAATTTTTATTGTCCCCGCGGTTCAATTTTTGTTTCTTGAACTTCAGACGTTGCGATGAGTTTGACGGGTGCTCTACTAGTGTTCCTCTTCCTAAATTTGCTTCCCAAAGGTACATAATTAAATATCAGCTTTAAGGAAAGACTTATGCTTAGTCTGCCATTCATTTATTTGTGAAATGTTACCAGAGAGAGCATATAATATATGTGCACCTTAGTAAATTGGTGCAATATAATATAGTAATTTTCTGAGTAATCATCTCACTAAGTTATATCTCAGTCTGCACTATGGCAATTCAGTGAATCAATTATTATGTGTAGTGGTGGTGAGATTTTTTTATAAGAGCCACTTAATATCTAGTCTTATATTGCTCAACAACTGACATAACATTCAGTAAAATATCTTTAATATCTTGTCAATCATAATATATCGCCACCGGAATCACTGACACTTCAAGTGTCAATAGTAGTAAAATTGAACTGGTAAGAGATCTTCAATTTCACATGGTTGTTTACATCATAAGTTCCGAATACACAAATCAGTTTTTGTCCTCAATAATCTTTTAGCTTTGACAAATGTCTATTCAAACTTTTTTCCAAAAGTAAATCAGTGAGACTAATTGTTATTGTAAACAACAGATGGATGAGATTAAAATGTTAAATGATATGATTATGATAATTTTCATCATTATTTTCCAAACAAAATACATTCGATTAGTTGTTTATCATTATACAGTTATTACTGAACTCAAAATATTGAAGAAGATTCATAATATTATTAGCTTTATACTGTTCATATACTACCATATGTAACTGTAGCTTAGGAATATCATTTACTTTTCAAATGATTAGTATACTTACGTGAAGTTATAAAATCCTGGTGTGTAATTTTGGTATTGTAATACTAGCTTTCTTACACCATAGCAGAATCATTAATATTATGGTCTTGATTAAAATTTAGAATAAGATCTTAAGAACGACAATTTACTCTGAGATTTTCTAGAATGTAAATGTTTGTAAGATTGAAAGTAAGATATTCATTTTTCATATGACATGACTACAGTCACTAAATTTTTGACAACACAAGATAAATACCAGTAACAATTCTTGATTATAACACTCAAACTATTATACTTATAGTATACTTAAACTCACATAATATTTTCACACAATTAAATTATGTTGGCCACACATTTTCGTATATTTTTATAACTCACTCCGAATCACAAGATTGAAATACTGTTTAAAAATTTTTTTTTGGTATACATGTATTTTTATCAGTGTTCATCACTGCTTTTGTGAATATCACTGTGTATGAATGACAAAATTAGGGTCTGCCAAAGTATGCTAGAAATTACCATATTTATTCCTTTTTTTAATCTAAGAATTTTATTTTTACAAAATAAAAAAATATTATTCTATAAATTTACTTATTATTTTCTTACTATTCCAATTAGAAATGGTGAAAAAAATGATAACGAATGCAGTAGCTATAATAAAGTCTGTATGTTATGAAATAATTGCGTAAAACCATCTGTCTTTTTACTGTTGCAATAAATTATTTTCAATAGAGGATTTAATTATAGCTAGCTAACTAATCTTTCAGTGAAAACAGTGAGTGTCCCGGTAAAATGTTCAATGGATGGAGAAAACAAATTGTGCTGCAGCTAAAAAAAAATTCAAGAATAAATACTCTTACAAGCCATTTGGGAATAAGCATTATAGCAAATTAAATAAATTAACATGCTCATCTGTAATTAATACACCTTCTCTTAAATTTACTTTCTGTCAATTCTGCTGTTGTATGATAACTGAGTTACCTAAGAAAAGAAACCATTTAGCATTGACTTGCTAACTCTGATACTTAGCTGACTGTGCTCCAAAGTATTTCGTAGCTTTTCTCATTTTGAAAGTACACTAACAGAGTGGCCAATACGAACACAGCAGCTTGAATGTATAAGTTATGATCACCTGCCCTATAATCACATTTTCGAATGTTTACATTCTCATTTTCCCTTTACATTTCTTCTAAAAGCTTATATTATTCTAGAATTGTTCCACTATGTAATTTAATGAGTATTATTCCAGAAAAAATAAACTACTATAATCTAGCAAGGCCCAGACAAAGTATGGCTTTAAAAGAAATTTATACATTACTCAATGTCAATTCAAACATGCAAAATCTGACCAAAAAATACAATAATGAGTGAGAATGCATCCATTGTTTTCTAATATATTTTGTCAGAATATGGTGCCTCAATATCTAACACAATGGTATAATTTGAAGAGGGGCTGGGTTATTATTTTGGCTAATCTTGTTCTAGCTATTTACTAATTCAGATCTAGAGCTGTTACTTATAAAGAAATATTCCCAGCTTGAATTAATTACACTGAAAATCAGCGTGCTGTTTCTGGCTTGTGCACCCAATAACAGCAAACAACAATTCAAACACGACATAGTTTATATATATATATATTTGCTGAGAGTGCCTATTAAACTCATTTCATTTGTATAAAATATCCCTCCTTTGTTTTCTATTCATGGCAGGATTTATGGTGTTTTTAAAAGTATGTCTTTGTAAATATTATTTGCTTCCCAAAGGTATAGAATGACTGGTGCCTATTAAACTCATTTCATTTGTATAAAATATCCCTCCTTTGTTTTCTATTCATGGCAGGATTTATGGTGTTTTTAAAAGTATGTCTTTGTAAATATTATTTGCTTCCCAAAGGTATAGAATGACTGGTAATTAATTTGCAATAATAACCAGCTAAAAATGTATGTGCATGGGAATATTAATGTATATTAAAAATCTTGATACTAATTAGCTTTTTACCAGTCTTGAATTGATGGCCCATTTCATTATTCCTTTGGTAATTATAAATTTCGTAATTGAACTGAACTGTAGGTACACTTTTAGTTTGGCTATACAATTTGTGCAAAAAGGTGATTGAAACTTGATAGAATTAAAAATGGTAGCTACACTCACTATTTCATCCTTATCCTTTTTTAGTATTAATCACAATAAAGTCATATAAACACAAAAATACTATGTTTTGAACAATATGTGTGAACAGTTCTTAATTATAATAAAAATATACTCAGTTTTATTCATATTGATTAAGTGAAACTAATCATGCAGAGAAATGTTGAATTGATTGTCTGTATATTTTTTGCTATAAATTCATGTTAATCCACCCTTTTTATTAACTGTTTCAAGAAACATTTTCGAACATGAAATTTATGAAGATTTTTTTGACATAAGTTTCATGCATTTGCAGATTATACAGCTGAGTTATCTGTGAACAGTTCTATCACTGACAAGTGTCCAGGTGATGTCATCTCAGTTCTATGCAGTACTACAAATAATGAAATGGAGTGGGTGTGGCAATCCAATGATCTCACTGAACGTTATACGTATTGGCTTCATCCCTTTTTTTATTATGAATTGAATATTCCACATACTTTGAGTAGAATACAATCAGTTACTACAACTCTACTGAATTATTCCACAGAACCACTTTTTTTGAAATCTTCTTTATACAGTATGTAGTTTCTAGTGAATACCCTGAGGCTAATATAGAATGCCGTGACTTTATGGTGTATCCCACTAAAGCTATCGAAGTTACTACTAAAAGTGAGTAGTTTTTTCATTAGAATACATCTATCAGTATGTTTACATAACTGTTTCACTAGATTGTTCTCTAGGTTCACAAGATTTCAATTTGTTTCAAAATAATTCTATCTTAATGCTCTGTCATAATGGAATATCTGATCATGATTATAATTATAAAGTACAAATTAATACGCAAAATGGAAGTATATCACAATTCAGATATGAAAATATTTCTAAACAATTAGTCATGCAATGCGGAATGCACTACTTTATGAATGTCACTACTGAATGCTGCAGAAGTGCCGTCACTTTAGCCAACTTCAATTTTCAGTACATTAACTGTGATCCTGGTGAAATGTCAAATATATCCGTAACATTATATTTTGATTGCAATCATAGTGCACATAATAATGTATACACCAAAGAAATACCAACAAGTAAGTGAACTCTATAATGACATCTCTTTATAGAAACCCACCCACCACCAATAAATTGGCTTCTTGGTCCTTTTGAGAAAATTGGGATGGCAAAATTTTTGTCACTCCATTGGAGTATAATATACATTTGTGCCCAGTAAGACCACCTCTGTTCATAATCCACTTCTGATATCTCACTGCACCACACACACATAGATACACTTTTGCATATGAATTCCTATAAACTTAATAAAAACAGCCACATAATGCAAACCTTATTTTGACTTCTACTTGTGAATTATATACTTTTTGTTAATCAGTGCAAGGTGACTCTGTCCTGCAGAATTACAATACAGTCACCAGTATTGACATGACAGAGATAAACTACTCAAGCAATTTTGGTGAGAAATATCGAAATACACAATACCTAATTATTATACCTATTTTCCTTCTTAATTACGGCAGATGCTTCTGAAGAGGATTCAATCACATGTAATACTGGGCTCTTGGTATCAACGGTAATACTATCTTGTGGTTTTAGCTGTCAGTGCATAATTATAGTAGTCTTATGTGCTGTCATTATAACAACCACCAAAAATAGTAAGTTGCTAGATTTGTTAATGAATAATAATCGTGACACTTTATTACGTCCTGCAGAAAGAAATATCATGTAAGTTGTAACTGCTGTATGTATAATCACCTAATCTGTTACTAAAAATAAATTGATTTTGTTCTGGAGCTCATTATCACCGCTTTAATTGAGTACGAGTGAACTTTACAGGAATTCTTGACATTACAGCCACATTAATTAGGCCATTCTCAGGACCTTTTCGTTCTTTTTCTAAAAATGCAGATATATAACGTGCAGATTGAAAACTTTGATTGCATATTAAGTTTCTATAGCTATTACAACAATGACTTTAGCACAGTATAGTTAGTTATTCACAGTGTGAGAGTCGCCCACATTGAGCATACTATTGTCACAATAGACTTCAAGTTGTCAAGTAATTTTTAGTATAATAATTATGGATGGGTAGTATGACTGAGGATAAGTAGTATGGTAGCTCTTTCCAATATAATAATACAAAGAAACAAACATTTAATAGCTCTTCCATCATATCTATAACAAAACAACAGCAACCACAAAAACACACTATGCATAAGTAGCAATTGTGACCTAAGAGATAATGTGTTCCCCTGGTTGACTACTTTTAAGCAAATCCTGCTGGGAAAATTATTATTTGGGGCCAAAAAATGTAGGTAATTTGTTAAGAAATTAAGAAAATTAAGGTAGAGAAAGTCCCATGGAATAAAGAAGAATTAGAATGTTGCACTGTATTTAACTTTAATTGTGGCATTTAATTTTATTATGTTGCTGCTTTTTTTTTTTTTTTTTTTAGAAATAGCAATATTAGAGAGCAAATGTTCATGAAGCCAAGAGAAATTGAGCAAATACAGAAAGATAGTGATGACATTTCTATTAGTAAGAATTCTGCCTACGGAATTGTAAAAAGAAGTTTGCTCCAGAATTGAATGTCAATAAACATAATAGCCACTTTGAAGTCTTGTAATTAAATAAATTCAAACTTTTGAACTTATATTAGTAGTAGACATAGTTTAGTATAGAATTAATTCCCAAACACAAAAGTAATGATTGAATTATATGAAATTGTAGATCGTTTTTTGTTTGATTATAAGCTAGTTAATTTACAGATAATAATAAAAAAAAAAAAAATATATATATATATAATATAGTATTACATGAATCAGAGTGTGACTATGAAATATTTCATGAGCAGGCTAATTTATTTTCACAAGCCAGAGGTGATTGAAAATAAAGCCTGAGGTGAAATATCTTGCCATATCACTCTGGCAAGTGTAATAAGTGGTTTATTCCACACTAGAAATATTTACTACTGTATAGTACTAGAGGAAGGGTAACTTGTTGGTTGTAGGGGCTACCCACACCCCCAGCCTACATTTTAGCAGCTAGGTAGCAGTAAAAATCAGATCATTGAACAGTTTGGCCTGGTTGCTATGACTACACCGGTAATGAGCTTGCCAATACAGCATGAAATAACAGCGTGAAATATTGTGAGTTACTTCACAGGTCATGTACCTAAAGATATCATTGTGAAGATATCATATTTAATTTTGATGGGTTTTGGGATTAGCCCAAATAATTATTTCTTGATCTTACACATAAGTCCTTGGGTATAGCTGCTCCTAGAGCCTTTAGAGGAGTAGCTTCAAATAATCTTAACATATTTATAGCTTTAATAAACAACATTCCAAATGAGACTCTAATGAGACTATGAAAAATTGAATAGTAACAAACATCAACAGAGCTTGTACAGAAAAACATGATGTTCACAAAGTTAATGACAATGGTGAGCTACACAGCGACACTGATTGACCCAACATTTCCTTCAGTGTATCCCTGCCATAATTTCTTTCCTCTTCCTAAGTAACACTAACTTTTTTCTTCTGGCCTCACATCATTTTTACATTTTTCAATTGATGTTTTATGAATTTTTTAATCTTTTATTTTAACATTATTGTTTTTTCTTTATTATAGTTTTTCATTATAATAACATAAATTGTGTCATGAATTGTGCTTAATTTTGACTATTGCTAGTTACAATACACATTAATGAACAAGCCTTGAGGTGAGACAAAGGTGGTTTGGTAGCAGTGGTGTAGGAAGGCAGAAGGCCCCCCATAATTTTGGGGCACAATCTAACGATGTTATTTCTCACATGAACACTTGTAACCGTTTAGTCCGTAGTGTCCCGGAGACACGCGGTAATAGTATACGGATAAAAGGCAACCCCCCCTGACCTTAGCAACGCCTTTACACGGCGCCTTTTCGAAATCAGCAATAAAACTATAAGGCTAGTTCAAAATCTGTGACTTCCGGTTGCGCTAGCGATTGGGCTGTTTCCAGCCAGCCTACCATAAACCCAAAAACTAAAATCTCGACAACTTCCGCGCGTGTCAATAAAAATAGACCTACCAGCGGGTCAATTTTGTTAATCCTTCCCAGTGCTTCTTTTTGACTATTCTCTCAGTAGTCTCCTAAGTATGGGTTTAACGGATGTTTTATTAATATTCGTCTTCGTAAATTTGATTCCTGAAGGTACAGAATTAGCTATTTCGTAAAAAATAACTATCTGAATGTACATGTACGTACATAAAGTCATGAATGTCGCCTCTACAATAATATTATAATTCTCCTAGTGACGTCTTATCGTCATTAGCTATAATAGTTTATTTCACACTGTCACTAAATAATTTTAAGTTTTATCTGTGATGTGTCATTCAAATAATGTATCTGAGATAGAGGTTTACTTAGTTCAAGTTTGGCGATAACATTTTTGCAAACACTGCAAAACTAACCGGCTTTTACAAAGGGCATTAATGTCATTGTCATGTATTTTCACAGAGTCTGCAAAAAAAAAAGTGATTTTATCTTTTAACTCACTTCATTATCTTGTTCTGATTTAGTTTCCAGAATAGAAATTTTTGAATGAAACAGGTTAAACATTTTGGTCAAAAATACTACCAAAATTGCTGTTACAAAGTAGCTATAATTGTGTGCCCATTACAACAGGAATCATACTTATTAGAAGATTTTCTAAAAGTTGGGGATATTAAAATGATTTTTATAAACAAACCATCTTAAGCAGGTCAATAATGGCTATTACATTATATTGAATTATTCCTGATCACCATTTTATAGGATAACCATAATTATGATGTACATTTTTAAGCCCACATAAGTAATTACATTACATTTGAGAAGATTTGGGAAACTGAAAGATATTTTGTATTTTTTTTATTTCACTCATAAAACTCATGTTTATTAATAATTATAATAATATTTATGCTGCAAAAAAATGCAAGCTACATTAATTATTATGCATTACCAGTTAATTGAGAAGATGCTATTTTAACCGATTTGGATATTTAAATGAACTGTTATGGGTTTTCATGTACACATTATACATTTGAGTTATCTGTGAACAGAGCAAAAATAATTATTTTGCTTGCAATTTAGGAAGAATACAATAATTTAAAATACATTGTGTATTTAAATGTAAAGATTATACAGTTGAGTTATCTGTGAACAGTTCTATCACTGACAAGTGTCCAGGTGATGTCATCTCAGTTCTATGTAGTAGTACCACAAATAATGAAATGGAGTGGGTGTGGCAATCCAATCATCTCACTGACAGTTATACATATTCGGTTCATGGGTTTACAGATAGACAATTGAATATTCCATATTCTTTTAGTATTATACAGTCAGTTACTACGACTCTACTGAATTATTCTATAAAACCGCTTTATTTGAAATCTTCGTTACAGTATGCAATTACAAGTGAATACCCAGAGGCTAATATAGAATGCAATGACTTTATGACTTCTTCCTCTAAAGCTATACAAATTATAACTAAAAGTAAGTGGCTTTCTTAGTATAAGGTTTGTAGATTAACAAAAGAATATTGATTTTCTAGATTGTTCTGTAAGTTCTCAAGATTTCAATTTACTCCAAAACGATTCCAGTTTATCTCTTTGTTTGATTAAAGTATCTGATCATGATTACAATTATAGTGTACACATTTATACACAAAATGGCAGTGTATCACAATTCAGATTTATAAACAATTCTATGGAAATAATTCTTCAATATGAAATAAATTATTATATTAATGTCACCAGTGAATGTTGTGGAAGTACTGTTACTGTGGATAACTTCAATTTTCAATTCAAAACATCAAATTCACATCCTGATCAAGTTTACAACATATCTGTTAAATTCTATTATGATTGTAATCCTAATTTATTTAACTATCTGTACACTCAAAAAATGAGTGTTTCTTCAAATAGTAAGTTGATCAATGATGATTTTCTCTTTAGTTGGTTAAAATTTCATCTTATGTGATTAATGATAAATCTATTACTGAAAATATACATTATGATCGCCAACCTAATAACAATGGCATGTCCAACTTTACGAATGCAACATCAGACCCAAATTATAATGTGAATACTGACAACTCAATCATTACAAGTAAGATCATTACTGTATGCTATATAGTCATTATTGTTTGTGTATTTATATATAATATAAATGTAGCTGCTACGAACAATAATGAAGAGGAATCAGTTGACACCAACATTTTAATTATTCCAATAGTATTATCATCTTGTACCTTTGGTATTGCACTAATAATACTGGGCATAATATTGACTACTGTATTCATAAGAAAATATTCAGGTAGGATATGGTAACCTTTAATACATATATTTATTTATCTTATACATACTTTACTTATTTTATTTATCTTATACATACTTTACAGGTAAAAATATAAGGTAAGTCTGTGCAAAAGTACAATATTCAGACGAATAATTGATATTTGTTTGTCACAGAAATAAAAAGGAAGTGCAGGTAACAAATGTGATAATATTACGACTATTGCAATATAATTATGTTGACATTATAGGCAACTTTAGACTATGACGAGTTTCAGTTTCCATCTAGTACCAAAAGTAGCAAGGTTTGTATATGCACTACATTATTGTCCAGCACCTCTTGTTATGAAAATATATCTCTAAATTAGTTATGAGTGTATCCATTGTATAAACATAGGCCTATATGAAAAGTATTTTACGGTCCAAATAATAATTATACATCAATAGCATAAAATACGTTTTCATTAGCATCTATTATAATGAATAATTCATAAGCTTAACTGTTTGGTAAAGTGTCATCATTATAATATGAACGGTGAAGCGTCATTATGTGAATGGTAAAGCGTCGACACATTCGGTATCTAAGACTAGTAGACAGAGGAGAAGGCGGTGTAGGTTTCTAAAGGTTGGCGAAAGTACGAAAGAAAGCAAAAGGGATTAATTCTAAAAAGTGGTTTGAATCGGGAGGTAAGGCAGCTAATAAAGTTTAAAGCAGAACGGACGAGAAAGGAAAAAAGGGGAGTGACTAGCTAATTGTATTAAACTAAAAAGCGGGTGATTCGGTGTTGGTTTCAAAAAGGAAGGCAAAAGTACGAAAAAGAACGTGAAAGTCTCGCAAAGCTTAAGTCCGCTATCACGATAGATAAGGAGTGATTCAGAAGCAGGAGAGGTGGATAAGAAAAGCTGAGATAGTTCAGATAAAAAAAGAGTGCAGTATAGGGAAACTTAAGTAACTTTAACCAATGGCAGAGAAAGATGATTGAGCAAGATAACTTATGCTACTGCATTCTTACTTTGCAATATGTCAAATGCCACTGTACTTGCTAGTAATTTAATAATCAAGCAGGTAACATAATGTAAGTATTGAGACAATTTGTTTATATGTAAGGTGAAATTGAAAGAAATAAAAATATAGTGTGATACTGCTTAAAATAGCTTAAAACAGCAGCTCATTTCATATAAAAATTAATGTTTATTGATCTCAAAAAAATCATTCAAGACAATAAATAATATACACGCAATCATTTATGTTGATGTAATAATTGCTGATATAATAACAACATTGCATTATTGTATAGGCTATCTGTATTAAGATTATGCTTTATATTGCTCATTATATACAGCCCAGCAATAGAAGAGTATATAATGAACTAAATCATTCTTCTAATAAAACACAATTTACTTCCCCCTATCTGGAAGGAGTAGAATATGGAACATTGGATCATCAGGCACTGCAAAAGAATGAAGTAAGCATTATTTCTTTGATGTTACTCAGTTCAATATGAATATTATTGAAAGGTGATTGAGGAATATGAACACATATCCATAAGACGTCCCAAAGATACAGTGAAGAATAATGTAAGAATAGAAGTGCAATTTGCATATTTCACTATATTATTTATCCTATAGGTTGATTATGCTGTTCTGAGTGGTAAAACAGCTGGCTCATATGATACCAAAACAGAAACTAATGTTATATCCGGCAAATGCCAAAAGAAGAGTTTGGACTACAACTTAAAAGAAACTGATATTAATCTTACAGGTATGCATGTTGTTGTTGTCGGTTACTGTCACATATCAATAAGATCCTAAACAGAATAGATACTCATGGGTAAGTAAAGTCAAGTTATTTGTAACAACTGTGGACATCAGAAATAGGTACACCTATACCAGTTCAAATCCTGCTAATCCCCGCTTGAGTTGTCCCTCTTAATTGCTAAAGGTGTAGTGTAACAAAGGTGTAATATGCTAGTAAATGTGATCAATGCAGGTGGTCCATTACTATGAGAAAACAACAGATTCACTGGGCATGTCAGGATTAGCTATATGATCTGGTAGTGAAACATTAAAAGAATAACAAGTCCACACACAGAAACCACAGTCATGTCAAAAATACATTCTAATGGAATTATGTGTAACCATGTATTCGAAAATGTGATCGTTTTTATATAATAATTTTTCCGGAATCTATATACACAACATTTAAAATGTGAAGTATTTCATTGGGGCGGGGTCTCACAGAATTCATCAATTCATACGTAATTGAAAACATTTTGAATTCATTTTTACTGCTTGTCTCTTATACTGTTAGATAAACATATGCATACATATAATATATATACACTTATGTAATATAATAATAATATAATATACATAATAATATATAATATAATATATATATTATATATATTATAATATCTAATATAGCACCAAGAAACTATATTTTCAGTAGCTTTCTCTCCATTTGATAATACTAACATATAAATATTATTTGATACACATTTTTACCTAAATATATAATTGGAGAGCGAAATCAGAACATTTAGCAAATTTAATAATATTTCTAGCAGGTAACATTCAAATTTAAATTTTAGTCAGACTATCTCACTGCCATTTGTGCTGAAGCTCATCACTAGTTATTTTTATAATTTTCCATTTTTTAGATCAGTCCTTGAATTTAGACTCTTTATTAATTAATTTACAACATTTGGCTCCTAAATGGCAAGAGATAGGAATACACTTGAAAGTTTCAGCAGTTGACTTGAAAAGCATTCAAGAGCTGTGCAAAGAAGTTGACTCTGATTGCCTAGTGGAATTATTTGACAAATGGTTAAGATCAACTGACACACCTACTTGGAAGAATATAACTGATGTACTAGACACTATGGGAGAACATGAGTCATCTCAGAATATTATGGATATTTTATCTGAAGGTGATTGTTAACTTCAATTTAAATTTATTTCAACCTACAAAGAAATTTAAATAGCTACCAAATAACAAATTTATAAATTCCCCTGTGCAAAATACAATTAAAGTGATATTCTCCCATAATAATGATGATGTTAGTTTTGATCTAAGTATTTGAAGTTTTTTAGTTAAGTAATATCACTAGAGGACATCTCTTTAATGTTTAGATAAACTATAACTGAAGCCACAAATGAGTTCTTGGGAGAAAAAGTTGTATTATTGGTGTGCTTGTTTAATTTTTTCTGCTTATTTGTTTTTAGGCATGCTATGTGAAGAATGGGAAACAGATTTTGATGCACCCCCAATTCCACCCCAAAAATTTTAAAGTATTTGTGTCTTCATCATGATACATCACAGTAGTACTACTGACTTAAGGATTGTTTTTTTAAAGAATATATCATCAGTTTTGCAAAAATATTAATTGTAGATTCTTGTTATGTACGTGTATTTTATTTCTAAATTAAATTTGTAACTAGCTGAATATATTTATGATAGGATAAGATGGAGCTCCAATATAATCTAGATAATAAAAAGGTGTGTGTATTCATGAATAATTCAAGAGTATATATATATAGTTAGGTAAAGCATCCTCATCACATTAATGGGTACAGTGTCGCCGCAAGAAAGGCGAAAGTGTGCGAAAGAGAAGGCAGAAGGCGATTAAGGGTGGCCGCACATAGCAACGCGCACCGCCGTTAAAACGTACCTCGATTAATTCCCGCGCCGAGGCCCACGACTATTGTCAAATGCGCCCCACTAAAATAATGCGCGAGGGGCACAGGTATATTGTGCGTAGTTAGTTTTCCGCGTGCTGAAGCTGTGTGGTTGCTTGTTTCCACAAAAGGAAATCTGAACTAATCAGCTGCTATGGGTTCCAAGAGAAACCTCAAAAAGTTTAGTGTTGCCAGGAAGCGCAGGAAGCAACTGGTAGATGCCAGATCTAAAAGATTCTGCAGCCATGAAGGTACATTTTCCAACCCCACCTAGAGTATGTTGTTATTGCTTTGTGAATACACAGACTCTGAGGCTACTCTGGCTGCTCCAGGTGACAATGATGTACCACCAAGGGTAGTCAAATGATAATAATAAATAATTGCTATATATACATACATATATATATATAAGGATTCCATCCTTGGCAGTCCTGAACATCTTCTGGATTCTGACACTGGCAGTCCTGCTGATCCACACTTGGTTTGTATTTAATAATAACAAATGGAAAAAAGAACAATGAAGTAATAATATTTTTTTAGAATTTTCTTGATGATGATCAGGAATCAATCACCCAAGACAATCCGCACATGGTTTGTCAAAAAAATAAATTAATAAAAAAATATAGAATTATGGAGGGGGAAATGTTTAGGATTATGTTTCTACCAGTCCGGAATACCTGGGTGACTTTGTTCCTGGCCATCCTGATGGCGTCACTGACAGCAGCCCTGGTGATCCACATATGGTTTGTCAGAATAATAAATAAATAAATAAATAAATAAAGTATTATACACACATACATAATGTACAGGACTTTGTTCACGGCATTAGTGCCACTGGTGAAGTTCCAGACTCCTCACTGGTCAGTTCTGTTATACCAGACCCACCTTCGTCACTGGTCAGTCTACAATAGTAATAATAATAATAATAAAATAATAATAAATAACAACAATAATAAACTACTATCAATAAAATGATAATAGTAATTAACAACAATAATAATAATAATATGGAAAATGCCAGATTTCCATACTTTGAACAGATGAGTAAATTTAGTAGGAAAATAACAACAACAAAAAAAAACAACACCTGACACAATAGGAAAAATAAGGTGAACTAAACTAACCTCTTTACAGGAATCTGCCGAGATAGTTGACAAATTGGTCACTGCCGCCAACCAGGTTGGATTTCCAGTGGACAGAATCTCTGACACTGTGTCGTCAAACTGCATTCACCTGGAATGTCCCCAGCATATGAGGATTCGTGACTCCTCATGTTCATGGCAGCAGCACTACCCAGTGTATCATTTTTGATGACGGGTAACTTGCATGCCGACTATGAGCGTGTAGGAGGCTTGCTTGGCTTCCCAGCCTGTTCTAGTACCCAGTGGAATAGGATTGTGAAGAGGCTGGAGGAGTTTGTCTCTGGCTTGGCTGAGTGGTCTTGTGGTCAGGTAAGGAAGGAAGTAATGGAGCGAGGTGATGATAAGGGATGGATCGCTTCTTTTGATGGGTTTTACCTGACTCGGGGCCACTACTCCAATAACTCCTCCGCCACACTCCATGACTATTCCACTGGGAAGATAGCTTGGTACACTCACAGAACCAAGCGTGGTCCAGGGCACAACTGGACTGGTACGTCAGCCGGTGCAGAACCAGATATGCTGGACGAACTTCTTGGCAAGGCAAAGAAGGCGGGGTTTTCTGTGAAGGAGCTTGTCTGTGACAAGGACTCTGCAACCAATGCTATCTTCTGTAAGTACTATCCGGAAGGAATGATTACTTACTGCAGTAATCACAGTGCAAAGAACATGCACAAGGCCCTGGAAAAAATAAAGAAGTACAAGTGTGAGGTATAATATTAAAAATAAAAAAAAATTAATATTATTTTTACTTTGTATCCAATGGTATGTAGTGCAAGGCAGATCACTTTAGGTGCAAAAGGATGTCGGACTCTACATTGAACTCCTGCAAGACTGCTTTGGGTAATCTGATTGCTTCAGACAAAATCCAGGAGGCAGATAACCCCTTGGAAGCCTTCACTGAAGGCATCCAAAATTTTCTGGCTCATTACTGCCATGACCAGCATACATCATCCTGGTGTTACCATCCTAAAGTAAAAACAAAACATACACGTGTAAAAATATCATTAATGCAAATACTAGGTGAATCCTGATGGAAGCCCCTACACTTCCCAGCACCATTTTACCTGCAAGTCTCAAGTGGCAGGGTTTTCCAGCCTATTGCAGGAGATGTCCTTGTATCCCCAAGACTACGTGTCAGATCATGGGAGACTGACGACCAACACTGTTGAAGGTTTCCATGGTGTGGCACTTGTCTACCGTGACAAGAGGACTGACTTGTCACATACTCACTATGTGTGCAAGACCAACATGGCAGTATGCCATAAGGTTAGCTAAAAATAAACAAACACACAAACAAACCAAATACACATTAATAACAATAACAACTACAATGATAATAATACTAATAATAAACAATACTACTACTACTACTATTACTACTACTAATAATAATAAAATACACAACCACAACATTTTTTTTATTACAATAACAGAATCTTGGACCAATTTGGAAGGCTCTCTGCTTCTTGCAAATGGGAGTGGACATACCCATCAATGCCGTCTCTTCCATTTTAAAGGAGCAGCGAGAGTGGCTCAAAAAATGCCACCAAAAGTCAACAAAAGAATACCTCCACAAACGGTTAGCATAGTTATTTCACAATAAATTTGTGGTCACTGCTATAAAGTTTTTTTTTTTTTTTTTACTGTAATCACCATTTTGAAACCAGGAACTTACAGAAGAAAGCCAAGAAGAAGCGATATGAGGAGGAGAAGGCTTTCATGGAACGGCTACGAACAGCTGGATGTAGTGCCGGTGAGTATGCTGGTGATGGCCTTGGAGAGTCCACTTCAACGGAGCTCCAATGTACAGAGGAAGGCCCTGTAGAGGCCAGCCCAGAAACGGAACATCTAGAATTGGAAGAGGATGATGATGATGTTAGAATTGACAGTGGATGTGACGATCATCATCCTCTTCTGATCTTCTATGATTGTGAAGCAACTGGGTTGAGCATCTACAGCGACCACATCACGGACTTAGCAGCAAAAGTTGTTGCATGTCCAGTTCCTCTGAAGCAACCATCATTTTCGAGTTTGGTTCGAACCACCCGACACATTTCTGCACCTGGTAAGAAAATAAAATTTAAATCAATACTAGTATCACATTCTTATTTGTTTAAAATAGTAACTAGACTGACTGGCATTAGGATTGGCCACTCTCAGCAGTACTGCCACAGTTTTTGCAGTGGATAAGTACAGTGACAGCCGAGGTCAGCGATGCCACAAGTATCACCCACTTCCCTGGTACAGCCATTAACTCTTTGTAGATTACATTTATTAAATTTCTATACAATTTAGTGTTAGTTGCTCATAATGGCTTCAGCTACGATTTCCCGATTCTATTTTCGGAGGCTGAAAGACGAGACATCTCTTTGTCCATCTTTGAAACAGACAACATTCACTTTAGTGACCCACTACCTCTTTTACGTGTGGTAAAGAATTAATAGCTACTCACTATAACATAGTTACATAATATTACCTGTATTGTAGATGAAGAAGGATGGACATGAGCTTCTGAAGGGACATTCTTTGGCAGTGGGCAAGCTGTACAATAAAATTTTAGGAAAGGATTTTGAAGGTACCATTAAAAATTCTAGTTACCTTGTGCAAATACATAAGTAATAAAAATATAGGAGCACATAGAGCCCTCCCAGATGTCCTTGGCTTAGAGGAAGTGCTGACCCACCCATCCCTTATTAGCTGTCTTTCTCAATTGGACATTCGCCATCCCAGTATGCAGCTAAGACAGTGGGTACAGCAGAAGAGGGCTCACACTCGTAAGATGGTGCTTACCAAGGGATTGGGCAAGTGCATAACAGCAGCACAAGCTACTAGGCTGGACACACTAGGCATCACACTCACAGACTTGAAGCATGTCAGAGACAGCACTGACAAGGAGGGCTTCCTCAAAAGTCTAAAGACTAAAGGTGTGAGGAGTCAAGTACTTCGGGAGAAGTTGCAGCAAGCAGTGCTGAGTCTGCCCTAGCATTTATACTTGACCTTTATTAGTAAGTTTTAAACCATGCATTAGCTCTAACTAAACTTAGTCTCTTTACAGTATAGTGTTCCAGCCAACTTTCAAGAATTTTTAGTTCCCATGAGTAATGCCTCCAAGTGGCGGGAATGGGAAACACTGTTTTTCACAGTGGCTAAATTACTCATTCCAAACAGGAAAGTTGCATTATAATCTCTTTATTTTATGAGTGTATTATATTTACCAACGTTTTGTAGTTATCTTCAGCTGCAGGTTCCAATACCATACATTGGTTGTCCATGACTCCCCATAATGGGCTCCAGGAAGCTTTAATGGCAGACTGCGCCAGGGCCAGGTCCACACCAGTACAGACGCAGACTCAGGGAAACACCACGCCGTTGCAAACTCTCATTACAGCAGAACTGCCAATCTCTTTTCTTGTTTGTTTTGTGTGGCTGCAAGCGGGCTCCTTTTGGACCCGTTTGTGTGCACAGTAATTAAAATATTATTGCTCGCGTAGAAATCTCACGATAAATGGGGGAGGGGCTGTTTCAACTGAATTTGCGAGTGGAATAGAAACTCTAAATTTTGAACGAGTTTTTCTTGGAATCTAATAATGAGAAAGACAATATTTTTTTGCACACGGGTAGAATACAAAAAAATGAAGTGCACCACAATTTGAATTTTTCAATATCTTATAACATGAAAAAAATTCGAATAAATAGTAAAGTAAAGTCGAAAAGAAGAAAAACTCGTTGTGTTGCAGTAGAGTAGAGTCTTAGCTAGTAGCGTGCCAAATTGCGGGGCTTCAGCTCCCCGCATAGCTCCAGAAAACTGCTTCAAAATTGTAACTCGGGGCCATGAAAACTTCGCCGCTTCCGCTTCATAGTTGGAGAGTAGTATCTTCGGGAGGTACTTGCAGTTTGTAGATAGGTAGAATAGTCTTGCAAGGAGAGGATCTGTAGTTAGAACACATAGCAACCGAATGCGTGGGCGGTGTGCGGCCACCCTTAATAAAAAAAAAAACGGTTGGAATCCGCAAAGTAAGGTAGCGAAGGTTTAAAAGAGAGAAGGAAAAAAGTGAGGTGTTTAGCTAATTATAACTAAGAAGTGCGTGGAATCGACGCGGCGTCGGTTTCCAAAAGGAAGGGCGCATGTACGAAAAAGAAGGCACAAGGTTCGCAAAATTTAAGTCCACTATCATGGTAGTCTGGCAGAGCCAGACCCACGTCGAGCGCAAAGCGCGCGGAGGGTCTGCGGACATGGCCGTACCAAATTTGTTCTGGAGGAATGTGGAAGTGGTGTGCCCCACCTCCTTTATACCTGAATGTCTACCGCACATTAGCCATGATTGCTAAACCTAGCATTGGAAAGGGTGGCTGATACGCTCAGGAATTTCTATTTGTGGTTGAGGAGGGCTATTCCCTGTATTTTGCTATCGGTAATTGACCGCCGCAATATATATGCGGCAGAACAAAATTTGGTAAGGCCATGTCACGGACCCATTCACAGCGTAGCTGTTCGGTAAAGGGTCTGGCTACGCCGGACTACTATCATAGTAGTTAAGTAGGGCAGAGAGACTCAGAAGCAGGAGAGGTAGAAAGAGCTGAATGAAGGAAATGTGGGGGATAACAAAAGCTGAGATAGTTCAGAAAAAAGAGAGCAGAAGAGGAAACCTGTGTAACCTTACCAATGGTAGAGAATGATAACTGAGCAAGACAACTTACGCTACTGCATTCTTTGAAATACATCAAGCGCCACTTTGTGGCAGAGTACTTGCTTATCTGTTTGAAAGGATATCAAAGTGAAACAATCCATAAAAAGAGTCCTTTTACGACCATAACAAAATCCATAAACTATCTTGATAATTTGAGTTATCAAAAAATTTACAAGGCTGTAGAGGTTAACAAACTTGTCATCAACACATTATACACTAATTTACGATTTTGTTTTGGTTATCAATGGACACTTTTCAGGCATTGAATAGTACTATGCTACTTATATAAAGTGTCATATTGGAATCATATGTAATAAGGTAATCATATTTCAACATTATAATTGATTCTATTTGAGCTGTGTCACATAAATGCAGAACAAAATAACTTAAAACTTTTACCTAAGTTTACCATATTATGTGATAACATATAGTTCATATGCTGGATTACAGTTGGAGTGATGTTGAACGTTGTTGCAGTTTGTATGAAATATAAATGGCTATTCCAGTATGATTTATTCAATCAATGATTTTCACTCAGCAATCATTCAGTCATAATTATATTGTATAAACTAAGAGGTGGCAACCACAGAAATTTCTTGTACATTATAGTTGTAAATAATAATGTCCAGTTTAAGCTAACTCATAACAATATCATAATTGCATGCTATACACTATGCCTCATAACTGCTATACTATTATGATTTACGTACTTTCACTGTTATAAGCTATAGAGGCATTCTATTTTAATCTTTCTTCTGAGGACTTACCTTAATGAATTTACATAAACCTGGAAGAGGCTACTGTTTGACTACCATATGTAACTATAGATATAGAATCTATAATATGGTACATATCATTAAGCTGTACATCATTGCATTTTCTAATAAATTTTTATTATCAATGTTTATTATTCCTATGGATATCTAATTATTATTATTATGAAGGAGAGTTTGTATTTTATATTCATAGTCACCATGATCTATGGTAACCTGCAATCCTTCACTGCATAAGTAATACATGCTAGTCTTAGAAATCAGATAGTATGATATGCTGTTTGTATTTTATATCATGTTTGCAATGCAATGACATCTCAAGTTGCAATCACTTAGTTGTGTTATGACTTTGTGGTTGTTGACAACCACCACGAGCCAATCAATAGATGTTGCAACTGATAACCAAACCTGGACCATTTACTATGTATATGAGCAGATTAATCTGGATAGGATTCATATATACTTACATTAAGGTACATTCATTTTCTATTACCAGAAATTGATGACTACCTCTTGATTTTATCCATAGCAATTATTGGGGACTTTGTTGAGAGCTCATAATGCTTTTTATGCTCTATGCATGATATAATAATTGACTCAGATTTCTAATTATATAGAATCTGTTGTTTTCTTAAGTTATCTCCCTGTTATCCCTCCTGGGCATCCAACACACATGTCCCCTCCCCTCCCCCCCACCCTCCCACCCCAACTTCCTTCCCCTTGAATTCCTTCCTTCCTGTTATTAGAACTACTGTAAGATTCCCACCATCTGTTTTTTTTTTGACACTAGCAGTGTGTGTTGGATAGCTTGGGTGTAAGCATTGCACTCTGGATGGTACTCAAACACAATGCTTATACATGCAGTTATACAAGTAGAAAACAGGACATAAATGTATTCTGTTGTTGTTGCTTTTTTGTCAAAATCAGACTCGATTTTCAGAACAATTCCATGCTAAAGCCTAGTTGACTACATCACACTATTTGTAACAGAAACATTTGCCAAAGCTGGTAGTGTGGACATAGCCCATCACATGAAGAAGCTAACAACAGTAAGCAAAAGAGGACGAGTTGGATGTTGCAGAGGCGCCCACACAGACACAGTTAATTAAAGGCACCGAGTTGCCTGAACCAGAACTATATTTTGGATATTATTCATAGTAGCTAACTAATTATTAAATGGACTTCATTAGAGTAATCTTTGTCTAGTAGGTGTCATTATTTAGATGTTGTGCATCGTAGCTGGTAGGCGCATGGCTTCATGTTTGAGTTTGGTGATTGTATTTGAGGGTTATGCACCTGCCCAGCCCTTTCTTTTACTGTGCAACTCCTTGTACTGTTCCTTATGAATGTTATCCTAACCTAAGCGGAGGGAGCCAGTCTGCTGGGGAGATTTAGTGAGGACAATTAAGGGGAAGAACTTGGTGGCAGTAAAGTCATAAGCCCCAGGTGTGCGATATCAAGAGACACAGCCCAGGCCTGACAATTGATCTCCTACAAGTAGTATTTACTAACCCTGTATATATTTTCTACCTGCAAGCACTATCCATACAATATAGATTAATTACATATAAACTGTGGTCATACGTGGATTCAGATTAATCATGTGTACAAGGATTTGTATAGTTGTGAATGTGAGCTGAGATGACCTTGAAACTGTGTCTATGAGCAAAATGATGAGCATTGCAACCATAGCGTCAATAAAAGAAAAAAGCACATCTCGCTAACTCCTTCATAGGAAAACAGATTCAAGACAGATCCAATGGAAATAATGTAGCCTTCCGACTCAGGATGCCCAGCTCGCTGCCCCCGCCCCTCCCCCCGCGGGATATTCTTTTTATCCTCCTAACGCTTTTTTTAAATCTATCCGTTTAATAAATTCTCTCAGTTGCCTCCGAGACTTCCTTAGTTGTGATGGGTTTAAAAGGTGCTCTACTAGTGTTTGTCTTCGTAAATTTGCTTCCCAAAGGTACAGAATTGGCTAACTTGTAATTAGCTAACTGTAATTAGCTATAATTATTATCTTAATGTACTAGTGTATACCGCCAGAATGACTCCGCTACAGCAATTTAAAGTCCTACTGACTTCCTATCTGATAGTTTTCCCCCCATTTTTATGAAACCATTTATTTGAAGTGTGAAATAATTTTTTTTGCAAACTTTACAAAAGCCTATAATAATGTTATTCTCATGTATTTCCAATGAATGTAAAAAGTACCGTGATTTTATCTTTGTACTCACTTAATATATCTTGTTTTGATTTTTTTTTTACCAAATAGAAAATTTATGAAGAAAAAAGTTAAAAAATGTTATTTAAAATTTTTTTCAAAAAGAATTTTTCTTGTTCAATAGTGGGTATAATAGTGTATGCAGTACAAATAAAATCATACTTATAATTTCCAGTTTAGCTGACCATAAATACCATAAGTATTTAAGCATAGACCTAATTAAATTTGAGAAGAATTTAGGAACATGATAGATAAATGTTTTTTTTTCTTATTTATGCTAATTTTCAAGCTTCACTTAGATTAAATATTACAGATACTAATAATACTGTAAGTTTATAAAAATAAGATTTTTATGTTCACTTGTTACAGATATTTTTGTGAAGAACAATGTTTTTTTTAAATTGTTTTTATATTTGTAACAAATCTTCATGCATTTTCATGTATAGATTATACATTTGAGTTGTCTTTAAACAGTTCTATCACTGACAAGTGTCCAGGTGATGTGATCTCAGTCCTATGTAGTACAGCAAATAATGAAATGGAGTGGGTGTGGCAATCCAATGATCTCACTGAAAATTATATGTATTCAGTTGATCGCTTTTCATATGACCTATTGAATGTTCCACATACTTTCAGTATACAATCAGTTACTACAACTCTACTGAATTTTTCTACACAACCGCTTTATTTGAAATCTTCTTTACAGTATGTAGTTTCTAGTGAATACCCAGAGGCTAATATAGAATGCAATGACTTTATGCATTTTCCATCTAAAATTATCCAAGTTACAGCTAAAAGTAAGTGGCCTTCTTAGTAAAAGGTTAGTAGAATAACAAAAGAATATTACTTGTCTAGATTGTTCTCTAGGTTCTCAAGATTTCTATTTATTCCAAAATGATTCCAGTGCATCTCTTTATTTAAATAAAGTATCTGATCATGATTATAATTATACCGTACACATTTATACACAAAATGGCAGCATATCACAATTCAGATATAAAAACACTTCTATGGAAATATTTCTTCAATATGAATTAAATTATTGTATGAATGCACCACTGAATGTTGTGGAAATACTGTTACTATAGCCAATTTCAATTTTCAATTCGGTATACCAACTTCCCATCCCAGTGAAAGTTACAATATATCTGTTAAATTGTATTTTGATTTTTATCCAAATGTATTTAACTACACTCAAGCTCAAAAAGTACATGTGACTTCAACAAGTAAGCTAAGTCCATAATTACTTCTTCTAATAAAATTAAATAGCTCAATATTAATTTTATGTGATTGATGACAAATAATTATACTAATTAACTTTTATAAGATTACCACCAACCTCCGAATTCAGTCATGTCCACCTTTACAAGTGCAATGGACCCAAATTCTTCTTTATTTATTGGAAACTCAACCAATACACGTAAGATCATTGCTGTATTCTATGAAGCCTGCATTGTGTGTTTATTATCTATTAACAGCACCTATATACAATCCTGAAGAGAAATTACCTGGCACTGACATCTTAATTATTTCCATAATATTATTATCATCTTGCATCTTTGGTGCTGTACTAATAATACTAGGCATAATATTGACTACTATATTCATCAGAAGACATCCAGGTTTGGAAATGAAAAGTTAATTAGCAAATATATGTGACCGTCTACAGGAAAATCCGGCACAACGCGGCCCGACGAAAAAATTTTTTTTTGCACTTACAGACTCCTCGGCAAGCAGATATTAAGCTATCCAAGTTTTATCGCCGTAGCTTTAGCCATTCCCGTTATATATCGCCTAACCGTTCCCTCCGTTAGGCTTATTTAATACAATTCTAAGAACTAAATCGATCTTTTTACGACGTCTACGCATGCCGCGTTGTGCCCGATTTTCCCGTAGACGGTCACATATTATGATTGAAACGTTTTATACAAATTGTAACAGGTAAAAGTATAAGGTAAGCCTGGGCGAACGTACAATAATCAAAAGAATAATTGATGTTTGTATGTCACAGAAATAAGAAGGAAGTGCAGGTAACAAAACGTAAATTGTGACCGTCTATGGGGAAAATCGGGCACACGCGGCATGTGTAGACGTCGCAAAAAGATCGATTTAGTTCTTAAAATTGTATTAAATAAGCCTAACACAGGGACCAGTTAGGTGATATATAGCCGGAATGGCTAAAGCTACGGCGATAAAACTTGGATAGCTTAATATCTGCTTGCGGAGGAGTGTGTAAGTGCCAAAAAAATTTTTTTCATCGGGGCCGCGTTGTGCCCGATTTTCCTGTAGACGGTCACAATTATATTATATTACTATTACTGCAATATAATGATTATATAGACAACATTAGACTATGACAAGTTTCAGTTTCCATCTAGTACCAAAAGTAGTGATGAGGTTCGTATACTACACGTATGTAATTATTGCTTTGTGCCACTTAGTATGCAATGTATATATATATATTATATATATAATAATATTATATATAAATACATGTTTTTATAAGTATAACCATTCTTTAAACATGTTGCATAAAAAGTATTTATGGTTAAATGATAAACATTATTTAGCCACCTAATTTTACAACTGATAGCAAAAATTTTGTTTTCATATTATAATAATTTAATAATAATAAGCTAATAACATAATGTAAATAATTGAGATCAGTAGATTACATGTAAAGTGAAAATGGGAGATATATGTGTTGATACTAAATCCACCCACTAAAATAGCCCAGATTAATAGGTGGAAAAGACCAATGTGTTTAGTACTGTCAACTGCAGCAGCTCATTTCATATTAAAAGTAATGGCATTTATTAATTCCAATAGTATCGGTTGAGCCTTATAATATTATGCTAGTAATTACTGCAGATTCATATTTACTGATAATAAAAAATTACCATATTTATTGGTATGTGATTTAAAAACAATGTTTTGTACTATTATTATGCAACAGCCCAGTAGCAGTGTATATAATCAACTGAATACTTCTAATAAATCACAATTTGTTTCGCCCTACTTGGAAGGAGAAGTATATGGACAACTAGATCATAAGGCACTACAAAAAAATGAAGTAAGGATATTTTCTTTGTTGTTACTCAGTTAAACATGAATTTAATTGAATAGGCTATCGAGGAGTATGAATACACATCCACAAAATGTCCTAAGGCCATGGCAAAGAAAAATGTAAGAATACATGTACAAGTCTGCACATTTCACTATATTCATTGTATAGGTGGAATGTGCTGTTGTGAGCGGTAATACAGCAGGCTCATATGATACCATAACAGAGACTAATGCTATCTCTGACCTATTCCAAATGAAGAGTTTGGATTACAAATTGAGAGAAACTGATACTAATCTTGCAGGTATTAATGTTGTTGTTGTGTTTATTTTAAGGTTAAAGTTTTTAATACCGCATCATACAACTATTAAAAAAATACACAGAACTAGATACTGTAGGGTATGTGAAAGTCAGTTTACGTGTAGCAATGTAGCCCGCAGGAATAGGTTAGATGGCTACCAGTTTTAGTCCTCTATAGATCTGTTCCAGTATCTTAAGCCCCACTTGAGTTATTGTTTTTTATAGCTAAAGTTGTAGCGTAACAAACATAGGGCAAAATTTTGAATTCCTGTAGTCATTTGTTTAGGAAATTTCATGTATCTCCACATTTTTGGTAGAGGATAGGGCTAAATGTCCAATACCCAGGGATTTTAGCCCTATTCTCTATAGGAGAGGTGGTGAAAATATGAAAATTTCTAAATATGTGACTGCATTAAATACAAGTTTTGCTCTGTGAAAGGTGTCATCACTAGTAATTTTAACGACTATGTAGAGGTTATCAATTGCTATAGTAAAACACTAGGTACACAGTGTACATCAGAATTATATGCCAGCCACACACAAGGGAAAAAAAAGAAAATTAGTCCACACAGGAGGTCACATGTCAATAAAGGTCCAGATTAGAATGTTTCAATGTGTGTATGTAACTTAGGAGGTAACCCTTTCGTGCAACATCATTTTTGAATTACTCTACCAATAAGTAAATGTACAAGTATTTCAGATGGCTCAGGTCTCTAAGATGCATACAATTTATTAATATGTAATAAAAAAAACTTTTTAAAATTCAATTTTGCTGCACTTTAGTTAAACATGGTTAAAATTGTTAACGTTTTAAATTATTAAATGGGCTCAAAATTATTACAGGGAGAGGACTATCTGCAGAAGAGTATGTATGCACCAAATTATGCACAGTAATTTATATTTCCTGTAAATTGTAAGCTATAGCAATTTTAAAGATTTTGCCAAAAGACTGCATACCTACCTGCAAAACACACATACCACACTTAATCAGCCAATGTCAAAAAAACTAGATTTCAGTAGTTTTCTCTCCTTTTGATTGTACAAGTAAATAATTGTCTGTTATTGTTTGTTTTTCACATTATTATAAGTATTTTTGCAATCATCCATTTTTTAGATCAGTCCTTGAATTAGACTCTTTATTAATCAATTTACGACATTTGGCTCATAAATGGCAAGAGATAGGATTACACTTGAAAATTTCAGCATTTGAATTGAAAAGCATTCAAGAACATTGCAAAGAAGTTGACTGTTTTTAGCCTCCTAGTGTGAGTTCTAGAGCACGCCAGAGCTTACAACTGCGTCATAAGCTAGAGCCTATCCATTTCTGCCATTAATTTTTTTTCGAAAAAAATCGACCCATAAGGCTTTACCCGGGGATACTGAAAAAAATAGTTTGCCGCGTTTAGGCCGATTTTCCCCAAACCGGTCACATATGTGACCGGTTTGGGGAAAATCGGCCTAAACGCGGCATCTAAAGTTTTCTAATTTATTCTACCGGTAGGCTGCACGGGGCATTGGGATGCCGTCCTCCTAATTTGGAAGCTGTAGCACAAGCCGTCTTCGCCCTAGCACTACAACATTTCAGTATTTTGCTAAACTTATTATTGCTTATTTCGAAAAAACGCCGGGTAAAGGATTGCTAAGGTCAGGGGGCGTGCCTTGTGTCCGTATACTATTACTGCGTGTCTCCGGGACACCACGGAATAAACCAAGTTACAGGCGGATTGAAAGAAGTCTAAAAGGCTTAATGCAGGGCTCCTTAAGAAACTATGATGACGAGAATTGCGTGAGTACGTGAATTATGTAGAATAGTAAGTGAATTAGTTAGCTACAGTTTATTCCCGGCTGTTAGTGAAAAGCCCGCCAATAATTTCTTAGCAACTCTCCGTACAAGAGTCCAACCGGCTAGTGTTTCTAGCCTCCTAGTGTGAGTTCTAGAGCACGCCAGAGCTTACAACAGCGTCATAAGCTAGAGATAACTGGTGTCTATCCATTTGTGCCATAAAAAAAATTTCGAAAAAAATCGACCCATAAGGCTTTGCCCGGGGATTCTGAAAAAAATTGTTTGCCGCGTTTAGGCCGATTTTCCCAAAACCGGTCACATATATTATTGTGTAGATAAAAAGTCTGAGTTGTCTAAAAAAAGTTGTGATATACCGGTCTGCTTGTTTTATTTTCTCTTATTTATTTTAAGGGATGCTATGTGAAGAACGGGAAACAGCACCACCAATTCCACCACAAAATTTTTAACTCATATGTGTGTCTCCAGCATAGTAAGCCATAACTGTGTAACTAACTCAAACATTGTGTTTTATAATTGAAAGTGTATACCAATTTTTGCCATAATATTTGTAGGTTCTCATTAAGCACTGCAAATTGACTTATAATAATAGAAAATGTTCTTGATCTAACAGGTAATTGTTAATTATAACTTAACCTGACACTTCAACTTCTTGCTGTAGTCCTCTTCAGGGGTCAAATTGAGTGTTGCTCATTATTAACTAGCTATACTTTTGATAGAATGACATTTACCCTCAATGCTATATTATATAAATATATTATATACGTATATAATACATATATAATATGAAGCTGTAAGATATTTTAATGGATCAACAGGTAGCAGATGAGAAAAACGTATAACCTATATAAATTACCATCTATAATGTCACTGATGTCCGTACTTGTGCTCTTACTACATACCTCCTCAATAGTTTACTCCATTTTAGTGCATTTTGTAAACAGAAATGCCAAGAATTTGTTGGTGCTTTTAAAACAATATGAATCAATGAAATGCCTGAGCTCAAAGAAATAAATTATCAAACACATTGTAATAATACATGATTGCATATGCAAAACGTGGATAAAATTGTAGTCATTTCTCTTCTACAATTAATAATTAGTATAATGTTGTCTTCTTTGCTAATCTATTAATGCAGTTCTCTGTTTAATTTTTGTTTACCATCAACATCATTGATTGAAGTTAAATTAGTCATCTCTCAGCCCACATTCATAAATCTCATCACTTTACATGCACTATACTTTATGTTGAAGATTCTTGCATGATTTCATAATCATGATTTCATAATCATAACTATGAAACCTAGTATTGTTATGCATGCTTCAATATTTATTCTCAGAGTAAGCCATTCATAGAGTCTAAACAGCATTCAACATGCAATATGCAGGAATCAACATGTATATAATCAGTCCCAGTTTGAGCACTATGGCACATGTATAGGTTCAGTAGTATGTGCCGAATGTTTCTATTCATATCACATGTCCCCAACACCTGGAATTATCTTTCAGTTCAGGTGTCAAAAAAATATAAAAATACTAAGTTCTCATGGTAGTTTTCCATAGTGATTTAAAATAATATAATCTGTTTTTGTCTTCAATGATCATTTTACTTTGATAAACATCTATTCAAACTTTATCCCAATTCAACCGAAGACTGTGTGGGAGATTAGAGATCCCAGGAGCTTATTGACCTTCTGGCTAAGGAAGGCTAGAATAAGTTCTCCAGAAGAGAGATGAATCAGTTCTAGGCAGGTCGCTGCCACCAGGAGTTAAGCTTCCCTGAGCCCGAGAGAGGTTAATTCTTGGTTCAGTTAGTGTCATAAGGTTAATATGAGATGCAGCAAAAAACTCTCAGAATGATACTTAGCCAGCCAATATATAGAAAACCAGCTATCACAAATGAATAAGGATGCATGAGAAAAAGAAACATGAATAAACTAGTTAATTAAATAATTACATAATTGATGAATGCAAAGTAAGTAATGATATAATTGATAAATAGGAGAGTAGATAATTAAATAATTACTGAGGAAGGACATGGGAAGTACATCAGAATCAATGTATGGGTGGAACTTAAACAGTTAATTAATGTTGGTGTCCATTACACCACAGACTGATGTTATTAAAAAGAGCAGATGTAGGCAATTTAATTTTTTAATAAAATCTTAATATTTTGTCAATACTTTCAAAACCAGTAATTTAATTTCAATGTTATGATCATAACATTAGTTTCAATTCTATACATCACAAAAAAAAAGCAATAATCCAATTTACTAGTTATTTACAGTTTATATACCGTATGTTGCTGTATAGCTTTGAATTTTTCTTACTTTTTTATGAATAATTATTTACAAGTATATTTCTTCTATGTACTTATCTTAATGAATTTGTATAAACCAGGTAGAGGCTCTTCTAGTATAGTAATAATGTTTGACTACCATTATGTAGAAATAGCTATAGATTATAATGGTGTATATTAAACGATACACCATTGCTTTTTCTAATACACCTTCAGTATCTTATGTTTATTATTCCTTTGAATCATATGGATCAGATAAGTCAGATATAATTATTATGAAGGACAGAGTTTGTGTTTTATGTTCATAGCCACCATGAGCTATGGTTAGTCTCGCGTAGCCAGACCTTTTACCACTTGCTGCGCGGGAAAAGGGTCTTACCTGGTTTCTACAAATTCATTAAGATAAGTACACAGAATAAATATACTTGTAAATATTTATTTATATAAAAGTAAGAAAAATTCAAAGCTATACAGCAACATACGGTAGTATATAAACTGTAAAAACTAGTAAATTTGATTATTGCTTTTTTTTGTGATGTATAGAATTGAAACTAATGTTATGATCATAACATTGAATTTAAATTACTGGTTTTGAAAGTATTGGCAAAATATCATAAAGATTTTATTCACAAATTAAATTGCCTCCATCTGCTCTTTATAATAACATCAGTCTTCGGTTGAATTGGGAGAAAGTTTGAATAGATGTTTATCAAAGCAAAAGACAAAAACAGATTATATTATTTTAAATCACTATTGAAAACTACCATGAGAATTTAGTATTACTATGTAATTCCATTAGACAAGTCTACAGAAGAACAATATGTGTACATCTATTTGGGCAAGCGAAGTCAGACCCTCACCAACAAGTCTCAATTGAGATTTTGGTTATATATTATATAATATAAGTTCAAGAGATCAATGCGTGTGTCGTTAGAAGGCTACTGTGAATGCTGTAATATTTATTGAGAGTGAAATAACATCCAGCAGCTAGCTCCAGCAACATACAGTAGTACAATAGAATAAAACTGGTACAGTTATTGGATTTTTTTAAATCTTAAGTGTAATAGTGTTTAGAAAAAATTGTGTGACCATTAACATGAATTCAATAATTCCTTTTGAAAATATCTTAATTGCCTCTGTCTTAAGATTGTAATTGCTTCTATCTGCTGTTTACAACAACATGTGGTACTGTTTAATCATTGGGAAAGTAATACTAGATGTTTGTCAAAAAGCAATAATAATAATTTGACTAATAACCATAGGTAGTTAAGTTGATGATCTCCAACCATTATTAAGCCATGTTGGTCCCATTGGGCTCTTCCCTATATGCTTCTAAGCTTGAGCAACAGACAAAATATGATGAGAGAGTTTATGATTCCAGCTAAATTATTCTGGCTTGCCAATGTCTTGTACTATACAATGGCACTAATTATTTTAATTTCAAGAACTGAGATAGCATACATACACATCCATCAAGCATGTGATGATATAGCCTTACAAGTGATTTAGATCCAGTTATTTGTGTAAGATTTTAAGGTAAATTGACAAAACAATAATAATATTTAGAAATGATCAATCATGCGTAAGTGGCATGAGCAATGCCTAAAGTAAAACCTCTTTACAAAGATCATTCATGGTGGAATGTAGAGAGTTTTGTGGCTCAGGTTATTTCTTTATGAAAAATTATTTTGCTTAATTCATGTTGGCTGTTATTGAGAATAACGTTGATTCCCTTTGTAGAAAGTATACATTACATATTTTATAGAATATTTATTAAAAAAATAATTTACTGCATGCCATATTTCTAGGTTTTCTCAAAATTGAGTGTGCCTGCCGGTGGCTATACCTTTGAGAACAACAATATAAAATGTAATGAATTAGGATGTCTTTAATGCATTTGCACAATATTTTCCAGCTACTGATCAAATGCCAAATAAAGCAGAATCATGTGTAATTTCTTTGAAATACTTGTGATGCTTATTTGTTTTATAATAGCGCTGTAATTCAAAATGAAATATTTAAGGTGAAAAGCTTTGCAAACAGAAGCATTATATCCAAAAAAAATTGCACTTTAACAAGAAGATTCTGATTCACAATTAAATATGTCTGTAATAGTAAGTTTGTTAAGCTTCATTTAGTACACAGGGCAAAACCTGAATTTCCTGTAGTCACGTTTTTAGGAAATTTCATACTTTCACCACATTTCCTGTACAGGATAGGGCTAAATGCCCTGCACTATAGGACATTTAGCCCTATCCCTACAGGAAAAATGGTGAAAACATGAAATATCTTAAAAAAGGTTGTTAAAAATTCAAGTTTTTGCCCAGCGAATAAGCTTGTGTCAATAATGACGACGACGGTGTGTATTCACGAATAAGTAATGAGCTTTAAAAGTTGGTAAAGCATCGCCAATGGTAAAGCATCGCCATTGGTAAAGCCTCGCCACTGGTAAAGCTTGTACTGGTAAAGCTAGTACTGGTAAACTCGTCACTGTTGGTAAAGCCTCGTCACTGTTGGTAAAGTATCGTCACTGTTGGTTAGGCCTCGTCACTGTTGGTAAAGCCACGTCACTGATCAAGCTTGTCACATTCAGTAGAAAGTGAATAATTGTAACTAAAAGCGGATGTAATAGCAGACGCAGGAAGGCGGCGTAGGTTTCAAAGAGGAAGGCGGAAGTACGAAAGAGAAGGCAAAATTACTAAAGACAATGAAAGAGAAGTCAAAAGGCGATTAGTTGAAGCAGCGTTGTGTTGGTTTCAAAAAGGAAGGCGAAAGTTTCGAAAATGAAGACAAAAGTTTCTCAATGCTTTCCACAATCATGATAGTAGGACAAAGATTCAGAAGCAGGAGAGGTAATAAAGAGCTGAAGAGAAAGGAAAGGAGGAGGGGATAAGATAAGCTAAAGAGAGCTGGAGAGGAAAACATAATATATAACCTTAACAATTGGAGATAATGATAACTGAGCAATATAACTTATGCTACTGCATTCTTACTTAGCAATACGTCAAGCGCCCTGTGTGGCGGGGTATTTAACCATAAGATATAAATATAATAGGATATAAATTATTATAATCGGATAACAAGCACTCATAATAATAGTACCAAACAAGACAGAAAGGTGCATGAGTTGTATTACCTTGGTCTGTCGTTAGTCCAAAATGACGCGATACTTTACATAGAGTGATTCGCCCAAACAAGGAAGTAGTTCGTTTGGGCATTTTTGTGCTTCTCTTTGTATATGAAGGTATGTCAAGTTAAAAACAGGGCTGCAATAAGGAGTGTACAAAGATTTACCCCGCGGTAGTTCGGTGTTCTGACTAACACCGCTTTTTCCCCAGGAAATCGTGGGTCCTGTTCAGCGCATCCCCCCCCCCCCCCCCCACCCCCCTTCACTTGACCAGTCCCTTTCCTCGCTTTGCGTTTGGTAAAGGGTCTGACCCCGCGAGATATTTGTAAAGTATGGAGTTGCTAAAAAACAGAACATGCTTCCAGTCTTAAAGCAAAGAAAATAGTAATGCATGTTATTTCCTGTCTTATTTATGAAGAATTATACAGTGAACAGACAAAGAGAATTGATTAAACATCATTGATATGTATTGACATCAACATTTTAGAATGACTTCAGCAGTTCTAGCTAGAGCATTTAGTGAAGATAGGTCAAACACGACTGGATGATAAATGAATTTTATTTTAATGAAACATACACGCTTTTAAACTGATGGTGAATGGAATTGAATGGATGAGGAGAAAATGCAGAAACTGGGACAATTGACTCGCCACAAAGAATGCGCCTGCTGATGTCTTAAATATCTTCTAACTCTATATTCTCTTCTAGTATCTTTAGTTTCTTTCTCTTCAGTCTCTTGTAGTCTCTTCTATAAGTCTCTTCACGATCTTATAGTCTCTTCAAGTCTCATTAGTAACTTCACTTACTTCTAGTCTCTTTTCTCTTTTAGTCTATTTATTCTTTTGTAGTCTTTTTAGTCTCTTCTAGTCTCTTTATTCTCTTCTAGTCTCTTTTAATCTCTCCTAGTCACTTTTATTTTCTAGACTCTTTGATCTCTTTAGCTTCTTCTGGTCTCTTTAGTTTCTTCTAGTCTCTTCTTATTTCTTTGGTCTCTTCTAGTCTCTTCAGTCTCTTTTGTCTCATAAATGTCTCAACAGAACAACAGAAAATTACAGGTAGCAATAGTCTTGAATAGATTATTGTTTTGATGGTAGCCTACATATTCTAGTTAATAAACTTAGGTTGCTATATGATAATGTCATTACAAACAGTTTGTTTTTATGGTCATTAAGCTGTATAATTTAATACTAACTTTCCACTGAAATGTGTAATTTAACACATTATTCAACAATAATTATGATTGCTAACTTGTTTATTTCTTTCTTTTTTTTTGAATTCATTTAAACTTTTAAAAAATACAAAACAATAATAATTACAAATTTAATGTTAAAATTGCTTGACTGCATTGTTATTATAAGGTCATTTCAATTGAGGTTTATTTTCTCCCCTGAATTGTGTATGCAGAATTAGTTACAATAGATGTTACTTCTTTGCCTGAACTTGAGCTGACTTGCTCATTTATAAAGGCACATCCTGATTAATTTGACCTTCTGCTCCAAATTTCTCCTACTTTCTATTTAAAATACTGTAAAATTTTAAATTTCATCAAGGTAAAATTTAAATGCCGATCTAATTATGCATATTTGATAACAATTCAGTTTTGTGAGAAAGCTTGATATAGATAGAAATACATTTTGCCAATATACATGTATACTTTCTGTCGGGCCCTCTGCTTATTTGGCTAGGTCCACCCAACAATGCTATAATAATTTCCTCGTCAGTTCAAGTTTTAACTTAATTTTGATATATCCAAATAAAGATAATGAGTGAGAGTGTTTCAATCAAAGAATCCAAACTCATGACCGTCCCTGGTCAGTCCTTTTATAGACTGCCAATGGGTTCACAAGAAAACAGAATAAAATGAAAAACTGACCAATCACAGAGATGATAATGAATTATTAAAGTAACCAATCAAATGAGAGAACAAACATTCACACAAATTGTAACAAGTAACCTATGCAACAAAAAATGATACATAAAATACAGCTGCTACTACAACTATTGAAACTAACACACAGCCAGTAACCGGTTTATTCCGTAGTGTCCCGGAGACACGCAGTAATAGTATACGACACAAGCCACGCCCCCTGACCTTAGCAACGCCTTTACCCGGCGTTTTTTTCGAAATCAGCAATAATGAGTTTAGCAAAAATACTGAAGTGTTGTAGTGCGTAGGGCGAAGACTGCTTGTGCTACAGCTTCTAAATTAGGAGGACGGCATCCCAAGGCCCCGTGCAGCCTACTGGTAGAATAAATTAGAAAACTTTAGATGCCGCGTTTAGGCCGATTTTCCTAAAACCGGTCACATAGGAAAATCGGCCTAAACGCGGCATCTAAAGTTTTCTAATTTATTGTACCAGTAGGCTGCACGGGGCCTTGGGATGCCGTCCTCCTAATTTGGAAACTGTAGCACAAGCCGTCTTCGCCCTACGCACTATAACACTTCAGTATTTTTGCTAAACTTATTATTGCTGATTTCAAAAAACGCCGGGTAAAGGCGTTGCTAAGGTAAGGAATCGTGCCTTGTGTCCGTATACTATTACTGCGTGTCTCCGGGACACTATGGAATAAACCGGTTACAGGCGGATTGAAAGAAGTCTAAAAGGCTTAATGCAGGGCACCTTAAGAAACTATGATGACGAGAATTGCGTGAGTACGTGAATTATGTAGAATAGTAAGTGAATTAGTTAGCTACAGTTTTTTCCCGGCTGTTAGTGAAAAGCCCGCCAATAATTTCTTAGCACCTCTCCGTACACGAGTCCAACCGGCTAGTGTTTCTAGCTTCCTAGTGTGAGTTCTAGAGCACGCCAGAGCTTACAACTGCGTCATAAGCTAGAGCTAACTGGTGTCTATCCATTTCTGCCATAAAAATTTTTTTGAAAAAAATCGACCCATAAGGCTTTACCCGGGGATACTGAAAAAAATTGTTTGCCGCGTTTAGGCCGATTTTCCCAAAACCGGTCACATATGTATATATGTGACTGTCTATAGGAAAACCAGGCACAACGCGGCACCTTCGAATTTTTTTTTTTTTGCACTTACGGAGTTGTCGGCGTCCAAATATTGAGCTCTCCAAGTTTTATCGTCGCAGCTTTAGTCGTTCCTGCTATAATAGACCTAACCGTTCCATTCCGTAGGCTTGAAACAATACATTTTTAAGAAATCGATCGATCTTTTCTCGATATTACGCACGCCGCGTTGTGCCCGGTTTTCCCGTAGACGGTCACGTATATATTTTGTTATTTTTTTGTTAGGTCTAGGAATTGTTTTTGTTCTTGCGTGGGCGTACGTGTGCACATTTTTTCCTACGTGCTTGCGCGGGCCGGGTAACCTTCTTAGCAACATTTTGTTTTGTTTACCCGCCGTATGAAGTAGCGATGCCCAGTGAAACAAATTCTGCGAAAGAGAGACAAAACGTTAGAAATGCTCGGTCAAGAGCTTTGAGGGCGTTAGAAACTCCAGAAGAGTAATTAGTAAGGAAAGAGATAAGAAATGAAAAAGACAGGGCAAGGAGGAGGAAAGCTATAACGAAACATAAACAGGTAGCAAAGTAAAGAATCTTCTTTTTGAAAAGCCCATTAAATGTTCCTAATTTATTTATTAGACTATTCCTGATGATTACGGTACCAATCAACTTGATACAGCTGTCCAGGACTCTCCTGGACAACTGGCACAGGCTGGCCCTGGCCAAAGAACAATAAACTGCTAGCTTAGTCTTATCAACCCTTTACCTACCATTAATGATATTCATTTCCAAGACCACTGATTTCCTGTCAGTGGTCCCTATTATTTAAGCTTGTTCAATTGTGGTATTTGTGGTTGCCTATCACTGCTAACCTTTGACCATAACACTGTCAAGGGAGTGCGCATTTTTGCGAGTGTTCTTGCAAGGCTGAAAGCTCTCTGTGGCCATCGGCTGCGCAAACATATTTCGTGGCGCTATAGTAAATAGGCAGTCTGGTCCTTTGACTTAGCTAAGCTGGGTAAAGAAGTGACCATCAGCAGGACTATACCATTTGTTAGAGTCCTGTTCATGGTCCTTCGAGCCGGACAAGCATACTTAGCTTTTTCTGGCAACCTATTAGCTACCTCCAACTGCTCCACCACCTGACTGAGGCTCTTCTCTCTATAGTAGCTCTGGTGTAACTCCTCTCCTTGCCGTTTGCCACTCGATTGAAGCCCCGCCAACGTCAACCTCCACCTATCAATCTGTCAACTGACCTTCGAGACTCCTACCTCTCCACCGTCTTTTGATTGCTCCTACCAAGTCTTTGTAAAACTTAACTCACCTACGCCAATCTCCGGAAACGTCGCCCTAGATTTGCCCACCTCAATTAGATTTTTCAACGCCTTTCAATTTTTTTTTTCACAAGTATGGATCCCGAAGGTAAAGAAGCAGTCCCTGTCTCGGTCACCAAGGCTCTGGAGTCTCTTCGACGCAAACGTGGTACTCGCCGCGGTAACCTGACCCGCCTCCACAAGAAAGTCGATAACCTCAGAGCAGTTCCTCTAGCCGAGAGCCGCAAGTCCGATGTCGAACATCGCAAGATTCTCATCAAGGCTGATATCGAGAAACACCAAGGTCTCCAAGATCAGATCGAGGAGCTCATTGACGGTGATCTCTCCCTAGAAAGCCATGAATACGAGGAACACACCAGCCGAGATGAAATCAACGACGGCATCCTCAAGGAATGTCAAGATCTCCTCAGACTTCTCTGTTGTTGGGAAGAAGTTCAAGGACTCATCAGAGAAGCAGACTTCTTGGACAAACCGTTCGACTGCACTACTGCATCTTACCAGGCAGACGTCAAGGACTTCGCCAAACGAATCAATGCCACCCAGACTCAAGCCAGTGACTTCAGAGACAACCAGGAACTGGCTGACGCCTTCACAACCTTATGGAATAGAGTCCAATATTACAGGACGCAAATCGACAGACGTCTCACTACCTTCACTCCAACGGATTTAGCCTCCACCTCCACTACAACACCCACTGTGGCCAGAGCTGCACCAATCAATGTAGAACTGCCCAAGTTTGATGGGGATCCTCTCCAGTGAAGGAAGTTTCAGACTATGTTTACTGCCGCTATCACCACCAGAGCTGTTGGGTTCTCTGAACTCGATAAGAAATGCCTCCTCTCCAATTCCATTCTTCCCAAAGATGGCAAGGACATCGTGGATAACGCGCCAGAGAAGGAGGACCTCAGCCAGCTCCTAGAGCGACTAAAGAGAAGATATGGAAGGCCACAAGTCGTTGTTCCCCTTCTGATCAAGAAGATGGACCAGCCACAGTCCTTCAGCTTCGATTGCGAAGGTGTCCAGCGCATCCACACTCATATATTCCAAGGATACGATGCCTTGGAGCCCTACCTGGAAGATTCCCTCTCGTCCTATCTCCTATACCGAACCACTATGTCTCTGACTCCTGCAGCTAAGGAAATCTGGGACAATGCCGTGACGAAAAGGGAAGTCAAGCCAACCTTTGGCGACTTCAGGACTTACCTGGAGAATCGTCTCGATCAGCTGGCCCCGTCTAATCAGTCGTATTCGAACCCATCGTCTTCCTCTGCCTCATTCAACTCCAATCCTTCCCCAGCCAAGAACAAGGTCAAATTCAACCCCAAATGTCTAGCCTGCGAGGATAAGCACGGACTCAACAAGTGTTCAGTCTTTGCCTCCTACAATACCGATCGGAGAAATAAGTTTGTCAGGGAAATGAGGCTCTGTATGAACTGCTTTTCTGATACACATGGTTTTAAGAATTGTCCTTCCCGTTTTACTTGTAGGTCCTGTGGTCAGCGCCATCACACCCTCCTCCATAGAAACCCTCTTGAACCCACTGCCGCCTCCTTCTCCCTTGCTGTCGACAAAGAGGAGACCGAGGTTTCCAAGGATGATGCCAACATCTCTCCTACCTTCCCGAACACCATTATCGTGTCCATCTCTAACCGAGGGAAAACCATGAAGGCCAGCGCAATCCTGGATTCCGGAGCAGGTGTCTCTCTCATGAGCAGTTCCCTGGCTACCTCTCTAGGACTCAAGAGGATCCCACATTCACTCTCTTTTACAGGCAGCTTTGGCTCTGGCAGGAGCACTTACTGTGTTAAGACCTCACTCCATTCCGATAACAGCTCCTTCGCATCGACGCCCATCACTTTTTCTGTACTCCCCAAACTCAACCCATCTCCTGTTCCAGTCGACAAGAAGTCTATCGCTGACTTACCCTCTGTCAGAGACCTTCACCTCTCAGACCCAGACATGGGAGGATCAGTTCAGCTCATCCTAGGGAACATGGACATGGAGCAGTGTGTCTATGATGGTCGCATCATGATTGAGGGTATCAAGATCATAAATACCCCGTTTGGCTGGTCCATCGCTGGACCACTCTACGGAAGATCACCTGTCAACGTTCTCAACACGACAGCTGAAGAAGACAATCTGGACAAGGAGCTGTCCCGTCTGTGGCAACTTGACTTGATCCCCAATTCCAACCCAACTCCCAGCCATGACCCTGTAGTGGCTGACTTCCTTTCCTCCTACTCCCGGACTGAAGGAAGATTCATGGTCATACTGCCACGGAAATCCTCAGCTGTCCAACTAGGGAAGACTCGACCCCTAGCCCTGAAGAGACTCCTATCTAACGAAAAGACCCTCAAGAAGAAGGACAAGCTCCTAGATTTCCAAGGTGCTCTCGTGGAGTATCTCACCCTCGACCATGCCGAGGTCATCCCGCCGACCCAGATAGCCAATGATCCACACTTCTACCTACCTGTGCATGGGGTTTTCAAGGACAGTTCAACCACCACAAAGTTGAGGCCTGTCTTTGATGCCTCTGCCAAGTCATCTACTGGAGTGAGCCTCAATGATATCCTGGACCCCGGACCCTGCCTGTATCCTGCCTTGGCTGATGTCCTCATCAGATTCCGGACACACAACATCGGAGTTGCAGCAGACATCTCCAAAATGTTCAGAGAGGTACTCTTACACCCAGATGACAGGGATCTCCATCGTTTCCTGCTCAGAGATGAACATGGCAACATCCAGGACTGCCGGATGAAGAGAGTAACTTTTGGTGTGACCTCCTCACCCTTTCTTGCCAGCCAGGTGATCAAAACATTGTCTGACCTTGTTGTTCCTTCTCACCCTGTAGCCGCCTCAGTAATGTCAAAGGACTTTTACGTGGATGACCTCATCTCCGGTGCTGCCACTGTTGATGAAGCTCGTACCCTGAGAACCCAGACTTGTGATGCTCTACTTTCTGCTGGGATGACACTGAGGAAGTGGAGGACCAACTCACGAGAACTAAGAGACTCTATTCCACGAGACCTGCAAGAAACCACACCTCTGGTTGTGTCCTCACCTGACTGCAATCCCAAAACACTGGGCATCCACTGGGATGTGACCTCTGACACCCTTCACGTGGCAACTCCTCCTCCTACAGTTCCTGCAGATGACATAACCAAACGCGTAGTAGCTTCCGGGACAGCCAGGGTTTACGACATCATTGGCCTGTTCTCACCTTCCATCGTGCCAGCCAAGATTCTACTGCAAGAGCTGTGGAAACTTGACTTGGCCTGGGACAAGCCTATTCCGTCTCACCTGGCCGACCAATATAGAGACTGGATCCAGCAGATCCCTTCTCTTACATCCCATCCAGTGCCGAGAAGACTGTCCTCCTCCGACCTTCCCGTCATATTCACTTCTCTCCATGGGTTCTCAGACGCCTCTCAACTCGCCTATGGGGCCGCTGTGTACCTGAGAAGAATTCATGCAGACAACTCGACTCACTGTACTCTCCTGTCTTCAAAGTCCAGGGTCATGCCGCTCAAAGCACTGACCATCCCCAAGGCTGAGCTGCAAGCTGCTCTCCTGCTCACCAAGCTGCTCACTTACCTTGCCTCTCTGATCCAGGTGCCCATCCAAGACTGTTATGCCTGGTCAGATAGCCAGATTGTCTTACACTGGCTCTACAAACCTCCATCCAAGCTCCAGCAATTCGTCCTCAACCGAGTGAAGAACATCACAGAATCTCTCCCTGCCTCGCATTGGAGATACATCAGATCCCGAGAAAACCCCGCTGACTTGGTCAGCAGAGGCCTTCCTCCTAAGGAACTCCTCTCCTCCAAACTCTGGTGGCATGGGCCGCCATGGCTGAAACTCTCTCCGGACTCCTGGCCGTTTCTACCACTCCTAGGGACACCTCCAACCCTGCCCCCCCCCAGTCTCCTGCCTGGCAGTCTCATGTGAACGTGACAGGCAGGAGATGGAATTCCAGACGAATCTAGCCAACAGATTCTCTTCATTCCATTGCATGACAAGGGCAATGGGATGGATCTACCGATTTCTCCACAACGCCCAGAAAAACAAGACAAAACGTTGTGTCCTACCAGTTCTGCAATCGTCAGAGATACGACGAGCCAAGACAACAATCCTCAAGTTGTCTCAACGGGAGTCCCTTGCTGGTGTCTTCTCGCTCATCCAGCAGGGTAAGCCACTCCCACGAGGACACAGTCTCAGACACTACCTAGTGGACATCTCCCAAGATGGCCTACTCCTGGTCACCAGTCGAGTCAGAAAGAAGACAGATGAATCACAGCCTATCCACCTCATCCTGCTCTCAACAAAATCTTGACTGACCATTATCCTTCTCAAGACACTCCATCAGACGTATGGACATCCAGGCATCTCCGCGTTTGCCTCCATCCTGGGTCACACCTACTGTATTCCGGGACTGCGCAACACCCTCAAGAAGATCTCCAGATCCTGCTCCAACTGTCAACGAGCCTACGGACAGACCTTGACGACACAGATGGGCCTCCTACCTAGCATAAGAACTACTCCAGCGCCACCCTTTGTGAACGTTGGAATCGATTTTGCCGGCCCCTTCACCCTAAGACAGGGCTACACCAGGAAGCCTGTGTTGATCAAATGCTATGTTGTCATATTTGTTTGTATGTTCACGAAATGTGTTCATCTTGATGTTTGTGCTTCCTTGTCCACAGAAGATTTCCTGGCCACCTTAAAACGGTTCACATCCAGACGTGGGGTCCCGGCACATGTGTTCTCCGACAATGGGACCAACTTCCAAGGAGCCAGGGAGAACATCCGGGAACTCCAGACCTTGATGGAGTCAACAGCAACCCTCAGTGCCATTTCCCACTTTTCCACTCATCACGACATTCAGTGGCATCACATTCCGCCGAGGACACCACACTTCGGGGGACTGTGGGAGTCAGCGGTGAAGAGCATGAAAGTCCTCCTCAGAAAAAACCTAGGACCTTACCCACTTCGATACGACGAGCTGTACACTCTCATAACTGAAGCAGAGGCCATTCTAAACTCCAGGCCACTTCTCCCTCTCCAGAGTGATGATGTGACTGACGGCAGCTATTTGACTGCAGGCCACTTTCTCATTGGCCGCCCACTCTTGGCACCACCTTAACCTGCAGCACCACAAGGACAACTACGCCTACTCCGACAGTGGAACCTCGTCACCCGCCTAATGGCTGACCTTTGGAAGCAGTGGCTGGGCTCCTACCTTTCCTCCCTAGCAGCTAGAACCAAATGGCAGCGACCTGGCCGCCAGCTCCAGGTGGGAGACCTTGTCTTCCTAAAAGATGAGACCTAATATACTAAAAAAGTCATCTAGTTGTCACTGTTTCACAGGGTTGGGTGAGGGCTGGCGAGTTCGGAGCCAGTAATCAGTCTAGACTGCTATTGGATAGTCTACAGCTAGTTGATACTAGTATAAAAGATGATCTTCACTATCGACAAGAAGTACCTACTTCCTTGGATTGCATTGCTTAGAATTTGCAATTCTGCATATTTTAGTAAGTATTATTCATTCATCAAACTATATATATCATAATTTCTTTCTCAGCCTTCTTTTACTCATTAGATGTATTCTCTCTCTTTCGCAGGCATTTTTTTTAACCATACAGAATTAAAAAAATATTTGGTCGCAACCGGGAATCGAACCCAGGACCCTTGCTTAATGCACAAGCGCTCTGCCACTGAGCTACGACAACCAGACGGCAAATAAACACCCCAATTCTGTATTCATACTGTTTAGGGGTACTGCTATGCTACTGTCTCACTCTCAGCAGACCAACAAAAATCCTCTTTTTTCAAAGATTCTTTGTATTCGTTCAATTTTTTTAATCCACTAATTTATCACTTCATAATTTCTTTCTCAGCCTATTCATTAGATGTATTCTCTCTCTTTCACAGGCTTTTATTAAACAATATAGAATTAAATATTTTTATTAAATATTTAATTTTGTATGGCCAGTTATTTACTTGGCATAGCAAAACCCAAACCCTCGGTGTACCTTAACTAGCTTTTTGTAAAGGGCCAGAAATTTCGTGATACAAACTAGCGATTTAGTATAGTCCAGCAAGTCTCTCCGAAAATATTTATTTGTAGATATAGATAATATTTTACAGTTAAACGCTTCACAAGACTTCAATTTTATTCTACCACCACAAATTTAAAGCAAACAAAGGAAGGGGGTTGTTGCTAACTAGTCCGTAGTTTTATAGTGACTACTTTAGGAATTGGCTATGTAAAGACAACAAAGCAAGATGAAGATCTAGATTTCCAAGGAGGAAAGGAAAAGACTCACTTTAACTCTTACATAGCTTTTAAACAGCTAAGCAAGCTATACTTATTCAATTACTGAAGGGAAGTGGTGGGGATTAGGAAGTTTAGGTATATTAAATGAAAGTAATTGTTTTATAATTCCGTTGTATTAAAAAAAAACTTAGTTGTCACCGGTAATCAAACCCAGGACCACTGGCTTTAGCCACCCGTGCACTGACCTACAACCTTCGACTTCCAAGACTATCACATTTTACCTTCTTTAGTACCGCTTGCTGCAGTCTCTTACTCAACAGACCACCAATTAGGTTCCATTGGAACACCTATCTGGTGTTGACCTGAATTGTGATGATAAAGCCTTTTCAATCCACTAATTATGGCTCCTCTCCAGAGGGAGAGGTTTTTCAGGTTGACACCTAAAAGGTGTTCGAACAGCACATGATGGGTGGTCTGTTGAGTACGACTGCAGCAAACACGGTACTACTCAAAAGCATAAAAGTAAAATGTGAATGTCTTGGATGTCTGTGGGTTGTTTAACTCAGTGGTTAGAGCACTGGTGGCTAAAGCCAGGATTCCTGGGCTCGATTCCTAAGATTTTTTCATGTTTTGCCTTTGCTTCTCTCCAGACCCCTTTAGGTGAGAAAGTTTCAATCTAGTTTTTATGAAGGATCAGAACTTGATAATTGTTATATCAGTGATGTCTTAAAGGATTGAATAAAAGAAGAAAAGCGATTAATCTCATGTTTCTCCCAGTAACATTGTCAGATATTAGAGGATTGTATGTTTCCAGACAATTATCACTAAAAGATTATTATTATTATATTTGAGGGAAATGGAAGAAAATCATAAAATTATTTAATTGCGTAATATTTGAAATGTAGATCAATTGTCCTTTTTTCAGGTGCTACACTTCTTCCAATATGTCCTGGAGAAGTCAGTACATTAATTTGCAATGAAACTTCTACTGGAAGTATGTTTTGGGAATGGAGAAGTTCTAATGGAATGATGTCAAGGGCATATTTTCTTGCTGAAAATTTAAACATACCAATGACTCTTGTTCAAAACCACAATGAAGAAGTAAATACTACTTTATTGAGTGTGATTAATAGTTTCGTCAGTTCAACACTGCAGTTTGCTCTGTCTGGGAATGTAACTTCAGCCAATGTTACATGTAATCAAGAATTAAGAAGGATTAAAGTCATAGGTCAGTTTACAGCTACCTTCCTCTGGTGTGTAGCCTACCCAACCTAGTTAGAGCAGTTGCTAAAATATCAGCTGGGGTTTGGAGAACCAGTACAGCCAACTTTATACCTTGAGAGTTAAGGTCCAAGTACTAACTACAGTAGTGAAGATATCTAGGATAGAATAAACCACTTATAACACTCAACATAATGATATGGCAAGAATTTCACTCTCAGGCTTTATTTTCACTTCCCTCTGACTCATGAAAATATATTAGCCTGCTCATGAAATATTTCACCATATCACACTCTGACTCGGTGTAATAAGTACTATATACATATATATATATATAATATATATATATTTCATTTGCTAATGTTTATTGCATGAAATATATTATTTCTATAAGTTGGCTGAAAATAAATTTCCAACTAATTTAGAGATGTGAGGCATACTGTGACAGGTGTGGTACGTCCTTTCATATTGTTTATTTAATGCTTTGAATACTCACAGTCACTAATTGATGTATTTATTATTTACAAGAATTATTATAGTACTGATAATAAATTCGAATTTGTAAATGAATTAAAGGGAATAGGCAAGGGAAGAATTTATCAATTCTCATTAGCACCAGGAAGTGAAATGTTGATTACAATTATATGTGTCACCAACAGTAAGTGAAAGTATAGAAATGCTGTTATAGTATGTTATAACTGTTTCTGAGAGTATCTAGGATATGCACTCTTGTCAACTTCATGACATCCTTCCATACAATGCCAATAATACAATTTCTAGTCAGTACAAATAATATATAAACTCACAAAAAAGTACTCTGTAACAAACATGTAACATATACTCATTTTGAAACAATTAAGCCTTTAGCTATCATATCATAGATATCTTTTTTTTTCTAATACACTATTATATTTTGTTAAAAACAATAACGTCACCTTATATTGTAGGCTTCTACACATTAAAGCTGCTGCCTAGTTCCCAGTAACAAGTAAATGTTTGTTGTTGTTGTTGTTTTGAAGTCATGGATTTTAAAGCTGAATTCTTTACTTTGTGAACTTTGGGTGAATTTGCAATTGTATGTAATGAACTAAGGGGTACCAAAAAATCTCTACTGTAGTTTATTGATTAAGCTAACTAAAATTTAACAATAGCGTAGATCAATATGCTTTAGTTTAATAATAATTTTGTGCTTTATTATTTATTTAACAGATTGCTCTGCTCCAGTACATTTTAGCATTGTTCATAATTTGACTAAGAATAACAATAGTACTATTCACATCAGTTGGAGTAATCCGTTGATTGTGAATTTTACTTACATGTATTATGTTAATATCTCTACAAGTTCTGGAAATAATAATATTAATACAATATCTACGGATAATTCATATATTGATTTTATGACAAGAGTTGGAGTTTCATATAATGTATATATTAGTACATACTGCTGTAACAATTTAATAGAAATTGGAAATTTTCAATTTACTATATTGAGGAACAATTCAGTATCTGTCATAGGAGACATTTCATATAATATAAGGTCTATCAAGCAGGATAACGTCATTAAAAATGGATCTTATATAACAACTATTAGTACTGGTATGTAGGTTAATTGATTCAAGTAGTTAATTTGATGCTTGTTGTACTAATCTGAAAAAGCATGTTCTCATTTGTTTTAGATACAAAGAAGAACTTTAATAATGTTGTGACGTTAAATTGTTACTATGATGATTGTTCTGGAGAAAACTTTAGTAGTTTTCAGACTGTCATTGTGCCAATAGTATCTGTAATAATTGCTCTATCTATTGCGCTAAATATTGGACTTGTTATTGAAATAATAAGAATCAGAAGAAAGTCTAGTTGGTAAGTATATAATATTAATGCCTATAAAACTGATTGGAAGACAATACTTTATGGTAAACAGATTTTCGTTTGTAATGGTATGTTTGATATTTAGAACATTCAAGTGCATTAATATGAACTACTCGTGTATAGTTTATATATACTTTGATATTATCATACTTGTAATGCAGCTCATCCAATAAAAATGATGGTAAAGTTGAGGCAACGGGTCAAATACATCAGAGCATTCCATTATATGAACAAGTTGGCTCAGAGAAAGAAGTAACATCTGTTCTAGTACCTAATGCAGCATATGGAATTCAGGAGAGAAAGAAGAACTTCAATTGAATTAGTGTAATAGTACACATAAACAAACATTTTCATTCATATTTGTGTACAAACATAGTTTAATAATAATACATGCATAAAAGGCGTTGAACGCCGAAGTTTTTGTTGGATTGAGATGTAATTGGGTGTATAGCTAATGATTTATTACTTTTTTAATAGTTTTGTAAAAAGTTCAATTATTAAAGCTTGATGGAATTCTAATGTTTATCGATCAGTTCTTTGCAGTGATGTAGAGTATAAATGGTAAGGGATCATAAATTTCAAACAGTATTTGTTGTTGTTTCCATACTAATTTGTTGCTTTGACTAACATCTATTCCCCAAATTTAATCATCGATTGATGCTAAATGTAAACAGCAGATGGAAGCAATCAAAATTATGAAAAATAAATCCCTTGAAAATATTCCCAATTTGCCAATCAAGTTAGCTATAGTTCATAGTCACTAAATCTTTTAGGGGAACTTGATCTATACTGCAATAATAACAGTCATTACAGCAGCGTAGGAAGGGGGGGGGCTCCAGGGGCTGGACTCCCCTCAATTTTGTTTGGTCACAATCTAAAAATGTGAATTCCAAAATGAACACCTGTAAACCACAAAACACATAATGCATTGAGCAACATCTTCCTGCACCACAGTAACAAAATTCTATGTACCAGTTTATATGTTATGGACTCGGGGATTTCATTATTATAAAGCTATTAATTTTATTACATGAGTCAATAGCAAGATATTTCACGAGAAAGGCTAATTTATTTCACAAGCCAGAGGGGACCTAAATAAAACCTGAGAGTGACATATCTGCTCTATCTTTTTATTCTATGCTTCTATGCAGTTGTACATATACTAGACTTGCTGACTCTCAGCTTGTATAGTTGGCTGTACTGTACACTCTGAGTTGTTAGGTCACATGGGCATCGATCCCCACATCCAAGCAGATAATAATTACCACATCTTAATCCTGATAAAAGGGTGCATAAGTATATACAGTGACTTTTGAATTACCGAATTACCAATAGCTGTTAAGCTATGACGTTGTATTCTCCAAAACCTCCTTAAACCTGAGGAACAGAGACTCTTTGAATTACAACTACTAGCTCATTTGATTGTAGAAAGCTTGTACAATTCAATAATGAATTATCACATATGAGTCAAGGTCACATAAAAATACTATCGTGATGGTATCAGCATATTCTATCTTGAACCCTTAAAATATGAAAAATGTATCCAATTGTATATGTCAACATATAAAATATTATATATATATAATATAGCAAAATACAGTTATTGTGAGCCTTGGACATTGTGTATCACCGACAGTAGCGTCTGAACTAACCTGATTGAACCACAAGCTCTCTTGTGTGTTGCTGTGCAGGCATCAAATCAAATGAGCAGTAACAGGTTCCTGTGGTTATTGACAACCATCATATACAATACAACATCCCAGTCATTGGGTGTTCAATACAACATCCCAGTCATTGATTAATATAGATGCCGTAACTGATAAGCTGGCACTATAACACTTATGATCAAGAAGAGTTCATTTGTCAGTCCAGTGGCCAATATACTGATACCATTTACATTATTAAGAAGAACCGATATCACAAAAGGTAAATGCGTTTTTTGTTTTTTTTTTGTTTGTTTTTTGTTTTTGTTTCTTGTGGGATGGGGGGGGGGGAGGAAAGGGGAAAGACTATGTATAAGTGTGTGTGTGTGTGTGTGTGTGTGTGTGTGTGTGTGTGTGTTGAATGAGAATGCTGTTAGATTGCTGAAACTATTGTGGGAGTGAGAATGAAAAATGATAAGAATGAGAAAGTCAAGCTGGGAATACTTATAGTTATCTAGTAATAGTCATCATGCACAACTCTATTGCTGCACTTAGTATTTACAGCAAACCAAGCCACTCTTCCATTTTTGTTGACAGCTCATGCATTATATTGATTGTAAGTAGAATATCGTGAATGAATGCTTACTTGCTGCTATATTTTGTTTACTTAACTGTTTTGTTGTATCAATATTATATTTCCTTCATGAGAATGTTTGACTTCTGTCAACATCACTATTTGCTTCAGTTTACATAAAACTAGTTTGTGATAACAACATTCTCAATAGCAGTGGTAAACAACTGCACAAACGTAACTCAAACTGTAGGAAATAGATTTTTACTGCAAAATGGAGTTAAGTAATTCATATCCAGTTGTCTGTATTGTAAAATGTTCTGTGAAATATAAGAAGTTCTCATTCGGCCAAGTCACCACTACAAGAATCACCTGCAGTTTGCGTGTGTACTATTACATATGGTAAGGGGTCATCAAAATATACAAATAGTTGTTTTTATTGCTGGTTGAAAATATTGTTGACAAGTATCAACCCAAATTTCCTCAAGAGAGGTTGTTGTAATCAGCTGATGGAGGCGATTTATTAAATGGATTATGATGTATTCACAAATACTTTCAAAACCAGTTCGTTAATGTTAAAGATGAGTCCAAAACAACACTAAAATGTTATATTATTTGTATAACTAGCTACAGTATGTTGCTGTAGCTTAATAATAATTTTCTACTTACAATACTATGTGGATATAAATATATATATCTTATATAAATTATACCTTTTGTAAACCTTAAAGTGGTCATTTATACGGTTTATGAATTTTTATATCATGAGTAGTGCCAAGTTACACTTCATGTAATAATTAATTACTACTTGCATCTGACCTTGTGGTTCAAGACGACCACAAGTCAATCAATAGATGCCGCAACTGATAACTCACTTGAGCATTAGAAATATTGCTCATGCTTCTATGAACGGTTTCAAAGGATAAAAGGTAGTGTCCAAGAAGTATCCTTATAGTTAGTACACTTGAAACACTGAATATATGACCACAATAATACTATTTTATCTCTTATTAGGTTATATACCCACCTGATATTAATATGCTATCTCAGCAGAAGATAAAGTGATACGAGAGAGAGAGAGGGAGTGGGTGATGTAGAGTTCCTAGGTAGGTTTAACCTTCGGTCTAATTGCGTAATGCATTGGAAGAGGTGGGGATGAGTTATTTGTAGTGATGTTAGTGAGGATAAGAAGGATGAACAATTAAATAGCTAAGACAGAGCGAGAAAATGAGCAGATCCTTCACTTTAAATGTGATTTAGCTAGTCTGGTTGATATCTGTTATTGTTGTTTCTGCAAGTATAATTTTTAAGTGGTGATGTGCATAATAAACATTAATACAATCCTAATAAAAAATTCAAATATTTCACATTATGCTGCTTCCCAAGTTGGTAGCTACTAACTAGAACTATGACCAACACTGCAAAGCATTAAGAAATGCAATAAGATCAAATGAATGTAAATTCTTCAATATGAACAACTTTCTCAAATACTAAGTAACAGTTGCCATGTTTAATTTTATTAAGGGAAAACATTAAAAGTTGATATGCACTATATAATTATTGTGTGTTCTAATATGCCAATTTGGCTTTTATTTGGTAATTAATTACTGCTATGCTCAGGGTATAATCTACTGAGGGTGGGTGAAGGGATGATGCCTTCCTTCCTCTACCTTCTGAGGCGTCTACGTTAAAAAATTTTATGCTGTGTGAACTTACTGATTTGATTTCACTCACTCACTCATCCCTTCAGGGGGGCTAACAATTTCTAAAGCACTAATATTTTTCTACTTTAACCACAAATAATATAAACATTGAAAGGGTCATTTAATTTGAATAAGGTATAAACTTTATATCAGTAATAACTACCACCTTTTTATATCTTGTTCTTCCATTCATTTTTATGGTTCGTTTTTAGTACCAAAGGAAGGGAGAGGAAACGGTCAACATTATTAGTATAATGTTTTTATACAAAAGTTAAACAGAAATGTCACAACAAGTGTCAGAGTTTGTTGCTAAGGTATGTACATATTGTTTAGTCATAATCATACTTAAATGTTTATCATAGAAGGATAAGTGATGATACATTCACACTCTGAAATATAATGGAAGTAATTATTCTCTGTGGCTTTTTTAAGCTCTTTGAATAGATTATTTTACATGCCACTTGTTTGAAATAAAATGAAATATGGGATTTCTTCAGCCACCCCATCTGAGAGTTTGAGGAATTGTACCATGATGTTGTTATTATTAATCTATTTGGTTCTTTACTGACATGTGGTACAATCCAATAAAGAATTTTTTTTAACTAGATTAGTATTTATGAAGATAGATTCTGTCGTTTCAGATAAACAAACATAATTGTATAGATAATTATATCATATCACTGTCATTATTGAGAAAGAATGCAATAATTCAGAGTAATACATTACCTGAGGTTTACTTTATAGTGGCTTCTAAGAGAAGTGATTCTGTAATTGACTGACACAGATGTTATGGCTAGTTGTATTTTAAGTCGTAGCTAAAAGTAAAGACGCATATACATTACATATTGAAATAATATTTGTATAGCCAAATAGTGTGATCACAAAAGCAATGATTTAACTATATATATAATATATAATATATAGTTAATAATATATTATAGCTATCACTAAAAAATGTAAACCTATTATGTGTGTATGTATATTTATATTATATTATATTATAATATAATATAAATATACATACACACATAATAGGTTTACATTTTTTAGTGATAGCTACAATACCTAATAAATGACCTTGCAGAGTACGAAAACATTTTAACAAAGCATACATGTTTATGCACCATTACTGTTTTTTTACAGACAAAACAACATATGGCTTAAAATAATATTGATACTGAAAGTAATACTTATAATTTTGAACACATTGTACACAAGGAAATCTTTTAAACAAAAATAGATAAATTTTAATTGATTGTAATCAAATCATACTTCATATAAAATACAAGTAAGAGCTAGTGATGACCATGTAGGTTAAAAACTGTAGTATACATGGGAAAGGACTTCAACTAGTTTATTACCTGAAGATTTTGCAAATCCCTCCATGATCATCACCACCAGATATATCATCTATTCATCATGTCCCATAAAAATATTATTTTGGGCCATTTAATTTATCAATTAACTCTATTTTTGGTGTGTGTCATGTTCAGTTAATATAGCTACTGTCAGGTAATACTGATGAACCTCCAGTTTATGGTGTGATGAATAATATTATAAACCTCGACATGAATTAATAAGAATGTATTCATATTTTTACTACCAATGACACAAAATACTTCTTTGTTACTAAAGCCGATATAAATAATAGTCTACTATCTTGCAGCCTCCAAATCCTTTCCTTTGTTTCAATGGTAAATTTATTTTTAATATAATCAGTTCACCGCAAATTTGCACATGTTATAATGATTTAACTTACTATAATGTATTTAACTTACTAGAATGTATATATACCAGCACATATCAAAAGTAGAATACAAAATATTAAATTGCAGAACAAGAAAAAATATTGGCAATAATCATGTTGGTTTAAATATAATGTGGCTACGTCGCTCAAAATGGAGCAGAACTGATATTGTAGATAAAGTTTTCCTAGGCTATTTATCCCACACTGTCATTCTCACCATCAAATTTATCACTTCCACTACTCCACCCATTGCTATAACAATAACAACAAATTAACCATCACCAGGTGGATGGGAGGTATCTGATATTGAATAATTACATTTTATTGCCTCTTTAGTTTGCTGCATTCTTCTGATGATGTTGATAAGAAGAGCAGCTATTGGCAGATAGATGGAGGGGATTCAGTATTAAATTATGTAATTCCGAATATCAAATAAGTGTGAATGAAAATTCTGCCAAATTAAGTATTGAAAAGAAGGAAATGAAACTCAGCAACTTTTGGTAAAATTCTTACTTTTTTGGACTCTACTTTAATAATATAATTACTTTCTGATCATACCAACTAATGATGTTGGGAGAAATATCACAACGATAATGTTATCAAAATTTCTATTGTCTCCTTCTACAACATTAAAAGTACTATCAGTTGCTGATTGAATTTGGTAACCTGCTCAATAGAGATGTTGATTAAAGTAAAATGATTTTGAAAAACATTCTTGTGAACTTGTTGACCACATAATGTCGACACAAGCTATACTAGTGGTTTCAGCCTTTTATTGAAAACTTCATTATTTCATCTTTGTTCAATGTTGAGAATATACACTAGTATAATGTGTTTATCAAAGTAGTGCAAGTATAAATATGAGTCTGGCTAAGTAGAGCAGTGTTTCCACCAGATCCTGTATAATATCCTGGATATATAATATAATAACTGCACCATTCCCACCAATCAACTTTTCTGAAAAAAATAATTAATGTGTTACCTGAGATGCTGAAAAAGGAAAAAAATAGTTTCTCTTATTGTGCACATCTTTACTTTTTGTATGAAAAAATCAACAGAATAGTTCTCAGCTTTCAACAAAATGCATATGTAGCTTGAATCAAAGTTGAACGGTTCATCAAGTGCAGGACGTTGTTCAGTGTTAAATATGGTTCCACTTTGTCACGCATTGCTGATTCTTTATCTCTATAAATAGGTAAAGAGTAGAAAAACGAGGCTTTACACAATTCGGTGACGGTCGGACAGTCTACATCCGACTCGTCACCGTGCGCCAAAAATTCCGCCAGGTCAATTCGAGCGCTTCGATTTAATCTAATTGCTCTTGTTAGATATCGATTGCTCCGTTATCATCTGAACTTCTGCAGGCTGTCAAAGTATGATGGATAGACTAGCGCTGTTTTTTTAAGTATCTTTTTTCTTCATCCTGCTTTCTAAAGGTACAGAATTACTAGTATATAATTTGCAACCAGCGCATTATTATGAAGCTATGTGCATGAAATTATGATTTAAGCCTTAATTGTGTCCAAATATAAGTTTAAGTTAATCCATTATTCTTTGATAGCTATATATATAGGCTGTGTAGTGTCATACTAAAGTTGGTATTAAATCTATGCAAAAATGGATGCTGAAACTTGTCAGAATTAATATATTATTTTGAAAGTCACATTTTAGCTGTCTAAGCCTAATAAAAATTTTATAACACAATGAAATCAAAAGCCCATGTGAAACGTGTGTAGCAGTTGTAGTATTTTGAAATATATTATGCATAAAGTGCAGTGAATATTTTTCTATACACATGTTGCCCTTTATTTAAAAAAGTGCTCAAAGTACTAAATTTTATTACAGTGTATTTCCATCATCTAAGCGCTATCATGTTTGCAGGTCCTAAAGAATATTAAGCATGCACTTTTTACAATCCCACTGTTATAACAATAATAATTATATCATGCATTTAAATGTACAGATTATGCAGTTGAGATATCTGTGAACAGTTCTATCACTGACAAGTGTCCAGGTGATGTGATAACAGTCCTATGCAGTACTACAAATAATGAAATTAAGTGGGTGTGGCAATCCAATGATATCACTGATAGTAATACGTATTGGGCTCATCAGTATACAGATAGCCAATTGAATGCTCCATATACTTTTAATAAAATCCAATCAGTTACTACAACTCTATTGAATATTTCTACACAACCACTTTACTTGAAATCTTCTTTACAGTATGTAGTTTCTAGTGAATACCCAGAGTCTAATATAGAATGTAATGACTTTATGGTGTCTCCCACTAAAGCTATCCAAGTTACTACTAAAAGTGAGTAGTTGTTTCATTAGAATACTTGTATTAGTATATTTACATAAAAATGTTTCTCTAGATTGTTCATTAGGTTCACAAGATTTCAATTTGTTTCAAAATGATTCTAACTTACTGCTCTGTGAAAATAGAATGTCCGATCATGATTATAATTATACAGTACATATTTATACACAAAATGGAAGTATATCACAATTCAGATATGGAAACAATTCTAAAGAATTAGTCTTACAATGCGGAATGCAGTATTTTATGAATGTCACTACTGAATGTTGCGGAAGTAACGTCACTTTAGCACGTTTCTGTTTTCAATTTGTTAACTGTACGAATCAGTATTCACCTCCTGGTGAAACCTATAATTTATCAGTAACATTATATTTTGATTGTAATCAGAGTACATATAACTATGTGTACACCAAAGAAGTACCAACAAGTAAGTTAAGTCTATGACATCTTTCACTACAACTCTATCTCTCGTAACTAATCAGATATGCTAGGTTATTGTATTTTTTTATAGGTGATGTCACATCTCAGGACTCTACGTCCAACCATACTCGTATTAGTTCTTATTTCAACTTGACTGTTTCTACTTCAAACAATACATGTAAGATCACATTGTGTACATTGAAATGTGCATATATTATTATTTATTTATTTTCAATAGCATCTAGTGACAACAAGAGATCTTATAGCAGCATCAATTTAATTGTGGCCATAGGATTATCATCTTGTTTCTTTTGCATTGCATTACTTATAATGGGCACAATACTAACTGTTATTGTCATAAAAACTAAAGCAGGTAAGGAAATTGTAAGCTTTATATATTAGAGGTTTATTAATAATACTCTATTTTTATAGGTAAAAATAAGAGGTAAGTATAAACAATTTTTCAATTAATATTCAGCACAATGATTGATACTTGTGTGTCTTAGAAAAAAAATGGCAGTGCAGGTAACAAATGTAAATTATAAAATTACAGTTTTTACAATGTGTTTGACTATAGGCAAGTTTAGACTATGACAAGTTTCAGTTTCCATCTAGTGCCACAAGTAGCGAGGTTTGTTCACAACATTACATGATTATTGTCCACCGCAACTTTGTATTCGAAAATCAGACGGTCACACTGATCATAAAAATAACTTACAAAGTAGTAAAGTTTGTATGTATAATACAAATTAGTATTTTAGAAATATTAGTTAATAGCTACATGTCTTTTAACTAACACATTGCTTTATATATATTGGTCAATAATGAGAAGAAAATTTAAACAATACTGCTGCTTGCTTTACCTTAAATTTACTCAGAACAAGTGATACAAAAATACCCATGAGTTAGTAATGTTGGCATAACAGATTATCATTTCATACAGAGCTAATCATTTCAAATCAAAAGTATTTTAGTTTACCGACCGTGCTGGTAATCAATATCATTTAAACCTTCATAAAAATGAAACTAGAACTAGAACTGAAACTAGACTTTGAAGAAGGAAACAAAGAAAAAAATCACTCAAGCACCCACCCACACTCTCTCTCACCTCCCCAATGAGGCTTCCACCAATTCCCCTAATCATGACTACTCATGAGACATTTTTGATAATTTTTTTGATCCATTTGAATGTAAATGGTAGCATATGTACACCTCTCCATGGTAAGTTATACATAAACACCCCACAATCTAACACTGATGTTTCATCTACAGCAAAAATTCCCGTCATATCCTGGACAGTCACAACAGAATATCTAATAAACACAGCAGCCTCATCCTATAATGTTCAAGTTGAATAATGAAATGGTTTCATATCCTATGGAGTTGCGATTAAATGTTCAATATGTCTATCAAATGATTTGTAGGTTCAATTTAATAAGGTATTATAGTACATAAGTACAACTTTATGTTATTATGAGTTAGCCACATTAAGTTAATGTTAAATACGGCTCTATATTTATTAACATTTTGTTGTTTTTTCAGCCAAGTAGTAGTATATATAATCAACTAAACATATCTTCTAATAAATCAAAAATTGCTTCACCCTATTTGAAAGGAGAAGAATATGGAACATTAGATCATAAGGCACTACAAAAGAATGAAGTAAGCATAATTTCTTTGTTGTTACTCATTTAATATGAATTTTATTGAAAAGGCTATCGAGGAATATGAATACACATCCATAAGATGTCCCAAGGCCACGGTGAAGAAAAATGTAAGAATGAACATACAATTTTGTATATTTCACTATTTCATTCGTTAGGTGGAATATACTGTTTTGAGCTGTAATACAGCAGGCTCATATGATACCAAAACAGAAACTAACATTATTTCAGATCAAAGTCAGAGGAAGAGTTTGGACTACAAATTAAATGAAGCAGAAGTAATTACTGCAGGTATGTATGTTGTTGGTGTGCTTATTTTAAAGATTAGGATACTGTTTCTCGTTTTATACTAAACATAGATACATAAAATTAACAGATATGTTTTTTTCAATTCAATTCTATTTGGATATTTTCTCAATTATGGTTAAAAACATATTTGACACAGAAATTGGCTAGGATTAAGTGATACAGAAATTGGCTAGGATTAAGTTTTAAGGAAAGTAGCTAGAGTTGCTGAACAATATGCAACAATAATTTATATTCCACACTCTCTAATTTCATCAGCTTTCTGTCCCCTTTGGTAATACAAATACAAAAACTATTTTCTGTAGTTGTTTTTTTTCACATTAATTTTTGTAATGTTCCTAATTTTTAGATCAGTCCTTTAATTTAGACACTTTATTAATTAATTTACGACAATTGGCCCCTAAATGGCAAGAGATAGGAATAAATTTGAAAATTTCAGCAGCTGAATTGAAAAGCATTCAAGAACTGTGCAAAGAAGTTGACTTTGATTGCCTAGTGGAATTATTTGATAAATGGTTGAGATCAACTGACACACCTACTTGGAAGATTATAACTGATATACTGGACGCTATGGGAGAACATGAATCATCTCAGAATATTATGGATATTTTATCTAAAGGTGATTGTGAGCTACAATTTAAATTTATTCCCACTTAAATCTGTAGCTTATGATACAAATGAGCTTTAGGGAAAAAGCTGTACATTTTGTTTACTTGTTTCGAAGCACCACCAATACCCCCACAAAATTTTTAAACTATGTGTGTCTTCATCATGAAACATTACAACAACATTAACTTAATCATTATTAACTAAGATTCTTTATAGAAAGTATCATTTTGAAAATACTATTTTAGATTCTCATCATGTACAATGTATAATATAGTAGCAAATTCTCTCAGTAGTAACAGCTAGTAATGTTTAATTAAAACTTAACCTGACATTTTGACTTCTTGCTGAAATCTGCTCTTGGTTCAATAATGTCAAATTCTTTGTAGTGTACAAACACAGTATAAACAGCATAATATGCTTCCTGCTTAATATATCCTGAAGGCTGATTTGCATGCAGTATAGATGGCCAAGCATCTAGGAAGTTTTATGCCTATTTGTTAAAATTGTTGTAGTAATCTGTACTGGTTCTGTCCACAACTCTTCGTTACTTCTTCCCATTAGTAAACTCTAACAAATGAGGTTTGTACTTGATCAGGCTAGGGTAAATTAAATATGAGTACTAATTGCTCCCTGCACGCACTTGCTTTGTCTAAAGGTAATTCATGAATAAGATTTCTCAATAGTTTCAGTATTGTGTCACTTAAGGTCCACAATTGTATTCATAGCATTAACTTTTGTTAATTACTTGTATGTAGCTTACACTATTTTTGTGCCTTTGTCATTTGTCATCTGAAACACTAGAATAACTGTTGATGCTTCTAATAAATAAAATCTACAGTATGGAATTGAGGTAGTTATAATAATGAATGCATGCAGGATGTTAACTCGTCACTATAATTTTTATTGTAATGATTAATTTTGTTAGTTAAGATTAAAATGAAAAAGAATGATTTCTTTTCACAAAATAGTAGATTATTATTTCTTTGGATTTATCTCTACTTTTACTTTTCTTTACTTAATAGTTTTACCCCACTTGCAAATTCTTTTTCTTAGTGTATCATTTAAGCCTAACAAGACTTCTTTTAAAAAATTTTTTTTTGTGGTTATTAGATTAATGATTTTTTTTAGTACTATGGTTTTATGGAATCTTCGTGGTTTCTGCATCAACATGACATGACTTTAATAACTAGATTAGGATTATATTCATGCACTGGCAAACACCTAAGAAGAGGGAAGAGAAGATGGAGGGGAATGCATTGAAAAACAACAACAACAACTATGCCTATTTCCTTTCCCCCCCCCCCTGTCCCCATCCCCCCCCCCCCCCCCCATCCCCCCCCCAAAAAAAAAAAAATTAAATAATAAATAAATAAATTGGCTACATGGAATCTGAAATATGGCACAACATGAGGAGTTGCTGGGTTAGGCTAATTGTGTATTAATTCAGATCTAGAACTGCTCCCCTGCTTGGTTGGATGGAGTGGACAACACAGGGTGCTGTTTCCTGCTGGGGTAACCAGAAAATATTGTAAACAGCTCAAACGTGACGAAACCATTATATATTACATTCTCGCTGTGAGTACCGATTACACTTGCTGTGAGTGGGATTACACTCGGTTCTGTTCGTTTAAGTGGAATTCCTCCTCCACTTTCTATTTTGTGGGAATGGCTGGATTTGCAGTTTTTTTACAAGTATGTGTCCTGGTAAATCTGCTTCCCAAAGGTATATAATGACTTGTAATTACTTTGCAATATTAAACATGTGATTGAGCACTAGTGATGTGATTGAGCACTAGTGATGTGCTTGAGCACAGTCGGACCAGCTCGCTGGTCCAACTGAAATTCAGATTTGAATGGTAGTCGCTTGCAATATATAATTTTAAAGTTACATGTTTTTATTTAATTTATTTGTCATAAATATTATTGTCTACCACACTTTTACGCGCATATACAAACCTGTTCTCTGGATCTACCAGCACATATTTACGTTGTATTTTCTCCGTGACTTGATTATTGGACAGTATGATTTTCAAGGGGTAAGCAACCAAATTTTAAAGGAAGATATGGGTAAAGGCAGATAAACCAAGGATTCTTTAGCTAGCCGCCTTTCCAAAGTTAGGATACGTTGAAAATTGTCTATTGTAGTATCAGAGCTCTAGAATATACAGCATCGTAATGTAAAGAGAATTGACTGTTGGATAATGAATTTTCTAGTTAGACCAGAAATGTCGCTCGAGGCCTGTCGCTCGAAGCCTATAACTACAACAAATTAATCAAGGTAATTTACCACTACCACTAATAGAGTAGAAAATGAAGTCCGCTAAGACTGAAGATTTGACTGGGAAACCATTTTCCTCTCCTGTAGCCTTATCCCGTGGCGCTATAAATTTAGGAGAAAAAACTTCGAAATAATTCTAAACAAAATACAATATGATGCTTTATCTACTAGAGCTCTGGTAAAATAGAGCATTTTCAACGGAGAGTACTTTGGGAAGGCGCTCGATATATAATATATATTAGATGTGTACATGTGTTGTGTGTTGCTAAAGAATAGAACAATAAATTAAACATAAACATTTAACTACTAAGAAAGAAATATTATAACAACTAGCATTCAAATTTGATTTTTGGTCAGACCAGCTGGCTGCCATTTGTGCTGTAGCACATCACTAGTTCACCATAAATGTCTTCAAATTTATTGGAAGCCCAAATTTAGTGTTTAGTACCACACTGAAGTTGAAATTTCAGATAGGTAGGTGTAAGTTGAAAAGTTTTCTCATGCTAGATTGAAAAGCTAAATTCATACTATATTAAGAAATGTGAAAAAGTAGAGGCCTCCTTCTGCCCTCCTTATCCTATTCCTTCCTAAAATTGACAATAATTTCAAAGTGCTTGCCACTTAACAATCCACTGAAGTAGTCTCTTAATATGTACAATTCACAAAGGAGAGGAAGTTGATGTGGTCGAACTTGTCATTTAACAGTGCTAGAAAAGAATTGCAGTTAACAGTGGGTCTAATAGTTGCCTATGCATAGTTAGTTGATAATGTAAACACAATTTTATGTGTTTGAGTTTGCCACAAGAATAGCATACTTCTTTTTAATTCAATGCACAAAACGTCATTACCAAATACTTGAAAACTTCATTGCTCAGTTCATTTATGGTTCATCAGGACCTTATATGTAATTAGGTTGGAAAAGAAGAGGTCGACCATGTGCCAAACATAATATCTTGCTTCAATAAAAGTCACCATGTACACAAATCGGGGAATCAAAAGGGGGGCTGCCCCCTATGTCTTGATACTAGGAGGGTCACTGGTCCCTGTGGCCCCTCTACCCTGTTCTTTCACTTTTTGTTATAAATTCATGTTTGTTCACATGTTTAAATAATTTGTTTTAACTTAGAAATTAAGAAGTGAGATTTTTTAAACATATTATAGTTATGTGCATTTGCAGATTATACGGTTGAGTTATCTGTGAACAATTCTATCACTGACAAGTGTCCAGGTGATGTCATCCCAGTTCTATGCAGTACTGCTAATAATGAAATGGAGTGGGTGTGGCAATCCACTGATTTCACTGAAAATTATATATATTCAGTTAATCACATTTCATATACCCTATTGAATGTTCGTCATAATTTTAGTAGAATACAATCAGTTACTACAACTCTACTGAATTATTCTAGACAACCACTTTATTTGAAATCTTCTTTACAGTATGTAGTTTTTAGTGAATACCCAGAGGCTAATATAGAATGCAATGACTTTATGATATCTCCCTCCGAAATTATCCAAGTTACTACTAAAAGTGAGTATTTTTTTCAGTAAAATACATGTATCAGTATAATTACAAAGTGTTTCTTTAGATTGTTCTCTAGGTTCACAAGATTTCAATTTGTCTCAAAATTATTCTATCTTAATGCTCTGTCATAATAAAATATCTGATCACAATTATAATTATACAATACATATTTATACACAAAATGAAAGTATATCACAATTTAGTTATGGAAACAATTCTAAAGAATTAGTCTTGCAATGTGGAATGGATTATTTTATGAATGTCACTACTGAATGCTGCGGAAATACTGTCACTTTAGCAAACTTCAATTTTCAATTTGTTAACTGTATGAATCAGTATTCACATCCTGGTGAAATGTCTAATAATATATCAATAACTTTATATTTTGATTGTAATTGGCGAGCGAGCGTAGCGAGCGAGACACTTACAGGGGTAAAAATGAAAAAATCGGGGATGTTTATTTATTTGTATATATGTTTGGACGTACGTATGTCATTTTGTACTTTGACCCTCGCGTTTTTGTGTCAGTTATGTGTTCGACCCCGTCCCAAATTGCACTAAACAGAATCCTCTGGTTTATCGATCAGTACCCGTATCACCCTAGAAATTGAATTGTTTACCGTTATTCGAGTTAGTGGTGGTGGTAAGTCAATGCGCTCTTTGTCATGGTTATAAGCCGTGCGCAACAGTATTTACTTGAAAATACATTGTCCACTAGACTACCGCTAAGGTAAGTCTGTGTAGGTGCATGTCCAGTTGTGTCAAAATATTGTGTGTTACAACCACTACTTAGCTAAAGAATATTACAAAGAAAACGTTTAAATAACGTGTATTGTTTTGTTGTTGTTTTTTTCCTTCAATTCAAGCAGTTGCAGAGAGTTTGTAACTATGGCACTGAAATCCCTTTACCTTGTATGCGAAATTTAAAAACTGGACCTTATTTTCAGTAGCTTCAGTGTTAGAATTCAAATCATTCATATAAAAATAGTATAGTCTTTAGGCTCGCTCGCCATTTTGTGCTCAAGCACATCACTAGTCATAGTGCAATTAATTATGTGTACATCAACGAAATACCAACAAGTAAGTCCTTTAGATTGTGCACTAGAGTAATTGAAGACTACCTCTGGTCCTTAACCACCATTGATATATCATGCAATGCACACACACACAAATCCTTATTCATATAATCATTATAATGTAAATAGCCAGCCGCATTTTGCAATAAAAGTACAAAAACAACATAATTATACTTGTGAATTATATACTTTTTGTTAATCAATGCAAGGTGGCTCTGTCTTGCAGAATTACAATACATTCACCAGTATTGACATGACAGGGGTAAACTGCTCGAGGAAAATTGGTGAGAAATATCTAACTACACAATATCTAATTATTAGACCCTTTTTTCTCCTTAGTTATGGCAGATGCTACAGAAGAAAATTCAATCACAGTTAATAATAAGCTCTTGGTGTCAATGGTCATACTTTCTTGTGGTTTTTCTGTCAGTGCATAATTATTGTAACCTTATGTGCTGTCATCATAACAATCACCAAAAATAGTAAGTTGCATATTTCTAAATACAAAGGAAGAACATACAAAAAGTTAAATGCAACAATGTAAGAGAGAATAACAACAAAGAACTTTACAATGCAGCATTCAAAGTCTCAGTACTTTCATGGTCTCAATCTTCTTTTGTTTGCAAATTACTTACATCATTCTGTATGTTTATTTTCTTATAGCAGCCATAAAGGTTAAGCTACTGTACAGTCGTAGTACCAGAAAAACAACATTTAGTAGCTCTTCCATCACAACTATAAGGAACATTGCTGAGGTATCAATTGTGACCTAAGAGTTAGTGTATACCCTGGTTGACAACTTTTTCGCAAACTCTGCTGGGAAAAAATAGTTGGGGCAAAAATGATGTAAGTAATTTGCAAACAAAAGAAGATTGAGACCATGAAAGTACTGAGACTTTGAATGCTGCATTGTAAAGTTCTTTGTTGTTATTCTCTCTTACATTGTTGCATTTAACTTTTTGTATGTTCTTCCTTTGTATTTAGAAATAGTAATATTAGAGAGCAAATGTTTATGAAGCCAAGAGAAATCGATCAAATGCAGAAAGACAGTGATGATATTTCTATTAGTATGAATTCTGCCTATGGAATTGTACAAAGAAGCTTGCTCCAGAATTGAATTATAAAAAGTATAACGAGCCACTTTTATTGTCTTATAAATAAATAAATTTAAACTTTTTAGCTCAAATTTGTAGTAGATATAGTATTAGTCCACAAACAAAGCAATAATGATAGAATCATATGGAATTGTATAATGTTTGATTATAATCTTATGTTTGATTATTATCTATTTAAATAATTTTTTTTTGCTTTTGATGTGTTTTGGGATTAAACCAATGATTATTCCTTGATGTTACTTCATCAATTCTAGGGTATATAATGGTGCTCCTAGAGCCATCATGAGAACTGGCTTCACAATGTTATATATATAAGTTTTCTGTCTTATGTCTGTCAACCAATCTGTATGTACATCAGTCAAAAATGAGTACACAATTAAATTAATAGATATGCAGAATATATGAATGAAATGAGCAATTGAACCAAACTTATAATTAGTATTCATTGTATATACTGTAACAATTGATTGTGTAGTCTTCCAGACTACATCAATTTGAGACTTCTTCCAGTAAAAGTTTAAGATTACTAGATCATCTATATACTATAGCATGGCTGACATAGCACAACTTGCTGACATAATTGGTTTTCCAATGTGAGTTAGCCTCATTTCTGTTACCATTACAATTTCAACACCTACAAATATACGTAGTCAGCTAAATATGCTGGCAATTATAAAAAATTCCAATATTTATTTCTGTAAGAAATAAAATATTTTCAAAGTCAGCACTGTTGGGGCATCAGGACACTTACCAGCAACCTTTTTATCAACAGTGGCCTTATCCATCATTCAGATTAGTCATGTATACGGGGATTTAGTATGTGGTTGTGATGACAATTTGACTCTGTCTACAGCACAATGTTGAGGATAATAATAGGAGGATTAAAGCAGAGTTATTACTATAGTGAGCATTGCAAGCATAGCATAATTACAAAAATATGAGCGTCATTGCCAGCTCCTACTTACGTTTAATTCACCCACAGGCCCCGCTTCCCGTCGGTAAGCCAGCAGGCGTAAGTGTTCTTGTGTGAACCCTAAAAAGTGAAATAAGGCGCAGAGAAAGCTGTGTAAATGCAGTTAATACGTTTATTTGTTAGCTTCCCAAGCTTCCGCACTAGCTCCAATCCATGCAGTGTTGTGAAAGTTCAGTGGGTGGGAATAAAGATATACTTCAACAATGTCCAGCTTGATGTGCTGCCCTTTTAATGTTCAATGAAACAGCCTATAGTGTTGGTGGTATATGAGACATATTCCTGCTGCTTCAAGCAAATACATCCACTCTAGCTTAATTTAGATGACTTGTAGAACTTATCAGGAATGACATGGAATAATTTTATAGCATGTGATGTGAATGCTATTATCCTGGAGAGATAAGTGAATAATTATTCCCTTTGTGCACAGCCACCTTTGATTATTACCTAGTATGATATATATATATATAATATATATATATATAAATATACTTTGCCACAGCTGTCGTATACTATACACTATCAATGACTTTAGTGAGACTCAACATAGATGCTGTTTGAAATTAAAATCTCTACACACTCTCTGAATATTCCCACTCAATCCTGCTATGCATGGAATGGTAAGAATCAAAGGTTTCTTTTGCTCAGTATCTGGATAATTTCTAGAGGTAACTGTTTAGAGCCAGCCCTAATGCTAGTGTTGTCATAAGTACTTTGTGTAGGTGTTTATTGTCTTTCTTTTAAGTTTTTGCTTATCACAGATACTCTCCTAACTCTCCGATACAAACGCAATAATCATAGTTCAGTCATACTCTGGCTAAAATACTTATAATAATAACAAATTTGTTGTCAGAAAACCAAGACTGTAGTATTTCTAATAGAATCTACAGTATGAAATTGACTGAGTTAAAGTGAAATAGTTGTTATTATGATAATAATTGCGATAGTTTATATTAATTTTTTTTATTGATTTCAAATAGTAATGAATGATTTTTTTCTGGAGTTCTTTACTTCATTTTTTACCAACATGCAAATTCTTTCTTGTATACTATTAAGCCGAAAAAGATTCTTTAAAGACTCTATTTTAAAGACTCCATATTAAAGACATATGCTAGGGATAGCTGTTATAACAATCAAAATGTTATGGCTTTATTGAATTTTATATGTTGTTGCCTCAACATGGCAATAATTGCAGGCTTCAATTTCAAATATTAGAAAGATCCCTTGAATGAGTATCATAGCCAGGAATGCGTATTCTAGAATACAGGAATGAACTGGTTTTCAGTTTCAGTTTTGGGCAATCTAAAATCTCAGAGTTGAAGTAAACTGATGTTTATGGCTGCTAGCTTTTGTTTAAAATGATTTACTTGCATTAGTTTTTACCTGCTCAAACATTGAAATAAAAATTCTGGACATACAAATGATATCAGGTTTAAGGAAAAACTTAGGCTTAGTCTGCCATTCATTTATTTGTGAAATTGATTATGTTACCTAAGAGAGCATATAATACATGTGCACTTTAGAAATGTAATAACATCTGCTTATATAAACACAGCAAGTATTCCTGTTCCATAGAACAAAATGTCATTCTTAAAGTAAATTGGTGCAATATAGTAATTGTCTGAGTAATCATCTCACTAAGTTATATCTCAGTCTACACTATGGCAATTCAGTGAGTCACTATATTATGTGTAGTGGTGGTGCGATTTTTTTATAAGAGCCACTTAATATCTAGTCTTATATTGCTCAACAACTGACAATAACATTGAGCAAAATATCTTTAATATCTTGTCAATCATATTATATATCACCAGCGGAATCACTGACACTTCAAGTGTCAATAGTAGTAAATTGAACTGGTAAGAGATCTTCAATTTCATATGGTTGTTTGCATTACAAGTTCCGAATACACAAAATCAGTTTTTGTCCTCAATAATCTTTTAGCTTTGACAAATATCTATTCAAACTTTTTTCCAAAAATAAATCAGTGACTATTGTTATTGTAAACAACAGATGGATGAGATTAAAATGTTGAATGATATGATTATGATATTTTTCATCATTATTTTCCAAACAAAATTCATTCATTAGTTGTTCATCATATACAGTTATTGCTGAACTCAAAATATTGAAGAAGATTCATAATATTAGTTATATACTGTTCATATACTACCATATGTTACTGTAGCTTAGGGATATCATTTACTTTTCAAATGATTAGTTTTTCTGTACTGTATGAAGTTATAAAATCCTGGTGTGTTCTTTTAGTATTGTAATACTAACTTTCTTAATTAATTTGTAATAATAACCAGCTAATAATGTATGTGCATGGGAATATTAATGTATAATAAAAATCTTCATACTAATTAGCTTTGATAGCTGTAAGTTTCATAAATGAACTGAACTGTAGGTACACTTCAGTTTGGCTATACAATTTGTGCAAAAAATGATTTAAACTTGATAGAATTAAAAATGGTAGCTACACTCACTATTTCTTCCTTATCTTTTTTAGTATTAATCACAATAAAGTCATATAAACACAAAAATACTTGTTTTGAACAATATGTGTAAACAGTTCTTACTTATAATAAAAATTATACTCAGTTTTATTCATATTGAATACAGTGAAACTAATCATGCAGAGAAATGTTGAATTGATTGTCTGTATACTATTTTTTGCTATAAATTCATGTTATCCACCCTTTTTATTAACTGTTTCAAGAAACATTTTCGAACATGAAATTTATGAAGAGTTTTTTTGACATAAGTTTCATGCATTTGCAGATTATACTGTTGAGTTATCTGTGAACAGTTCTATCACTGACAAGTGTCCAGGTGATGTCATCTCAGTTCTATGCAGTACTACAAATAATGAAATGGAGTGGGTGTGGCAATTCAATGATCTCACAGATGATCTCACAGAACGTTATACGTATTTGCTTCATCGCTAATTAATGTAAAATGATGGGGGGGGGTTATTGTGCACACTGATATCCTAACTTTTTGTATGAAAAAATGAACAGATTAGCTTTCAGCAAAAGCGTATCACTTGAATCAGTTTACTTGACTTTATAGTACTGAGTGCTCCACCAAATTTGAATGGTCCAGCAAGTGGGCGTTGCCGAGTGTTATAAATCGCGATGTGATTCCGGTGAAAAATATCGGTCCGCTGACTACATCCAACATGTCACCGTATGCCAAAAATTCTGCTGCGTTAATTCAAAGCGCTTCAGTTTACTCTGAATGGTTCGTTATCTTCAGGACTTCTGCAGGCTTTCAAAGTATTGATGGATAAACTAGCGCTGCTTTTTAAAGTATCTATTTTCGTAATCCTGCTTCCTAAAGGTACAGAATTTCCAGTATTCAATTTGCAACCAGCGCATTATTATGAAGCTGTGTGCATGAAATTATGATTTAAGCTTTAATTGAGTCCAAATAAGTTTAAGTTAATCCATTATTCTTTGATAGCTACATGCTGTATAGTGCCATACTAATGAAGTGTCAGAGCTAGATAAGTATTTTAGTTTAAGTTAGCTAGTAAATAATCTTTGCAAAAACGGATGCTGAAACTTGCTAGAATTAATGTTTTTGAAAGTCACATTCTAGTTATCTCTCCTAGACAGTTACAAAACAAGAGTTATATTACAGTGAAATCAATAAGCCCTGTAAAACTACTGCAGCAGTTGTAGTATTTTGAAAATTATATGTACATTATTATAAAGTGCAGTGAAATTATTCTTATATACATCATGTTGCCTTTTATTTAAAAAGTGCTCTTAGTACTAAATTTTAATACAGTGCTTACAGTGTATATCTATCATCTAAGCACTATCATGTTTGCAGGTCATAAAAAATAGTAAGCAAGCAATTTTGAAGAGAATAGTATAAGCCCATTGTTGTAATTACAATTTTATCATGTATTAAAATGTACAGATTATGCTGTCCAGTTATCTGTGAACAGTTCTATCACTGACAAGTGTCCAGGTGATGTGATCACAGTTGTTTGCAGTACTACAAATAGTGAATTGCAGTGGGTGTGGCAATCCAATGAACTCACTGAAAGTTATATGTATTTGATTTCGCGGTTTACAGATATGAAATTTAGTATTCCTCATCATTTTAGTAATATACAATCAGTTATTACAACTCTACTGAATTATTCCGGACTACCACTTTATTTGAAATCTTCTTTACAGTATGTGGTTTCTAGTGAATACCCAGAGGCTAATATAGAGTGTAGTGATGGTATGCATTCTCCCTCTGAAGCTATCCAAGTAACTACTAAAAGTGAGTAGATTTTTCATTAGAATACATGCATTAGTATATTTACATAACTGTTTCTCTAGATTGTTCATTAGGTTCACAAGATTTCAATTTGTTTCAAAATAATTCTATCTTAATGCTCTATCATAATGAAATATCTGACCATGATTATAATTATACAGTACATATTTATACACAAAATGGAAGTATATCACAATTCAGATATGGAAACAATTCTAAAGAATTAATCCTGTTATGTGGAATGCGATATTTTATGAATGTCACTACTGAATGCTGCGAAAATACTGTCACTTTAGCCAACTTCAATTTTCAGTTTGTTAATGGTGTGAATAACAATTCCCATCCTAGTGTAATGTCTAATATTATATCTGTAACATTATATTTTGATTGTAATCAAAGTACATATTACTATGTATACACCAAAGAAATGCCAACAAGTAAGTTAAGTCTATGACATCTTTCACTACAACTCTATCTCTCGTAACTAATCAGATATGCTAGGTTATTATTATTATTTTTATAGCTGATGGCACATCTCAGGACTCTCCGTCCAACCATACTCGTAATAGTTCTGATTTCAACTTGATTGTTTCTACTGCAAACAATACGTGTAAGATCACATTGTGTACATTGAAATGTGCACATATTATTATTTATTTATTTTCAATAGCATCTAGTGACAACAAGAGTTCTTATAGCATCAATTTAATTGCGGCCATAGGACTATCATCTTGTTTCTCTTGCATTGCATTGTTCATAATGGGTACAATACTAACTGTTATTGTCATAAAAACTAAAGCAGGTAAGGAAATTGTAAGCTTTATATATTAGAGGTTTATTAATAATACTCTATTTTTATAGGTAAAAATAAGAGGTAAGTATAAACAATTTTTCAATTAATATTCAGCACAATGATTGATACTTGTGTGTCGTAGAAAAAAATTGGCAGTGCAGGTAATAAATGTAAGTTACATAATAATTACTGTTTTTACAATATGTATTGACTATAGGCAACCTTAGACTATGACAAGTTTCAATTTCCATCTAGTGCCACAAGTAGCGAGGTTTGTGTTCACTACATTACATAATTATTGTCCACCACAACTTTGTATTCTAAAATCAGACGGATAATAATTACACTGATTATAACAACAACTTACAAAGTAGTAAAGTTTGTATGTATAATACAAATTAGTATTTTAGAAATATTAGTTAATAGCTATATGCCTTATAACTAACACATTTGCTTTATTAGCATAATGGTTCAAAATTTCAATCAATATTTTTTATGTGATTTTCGTGAATTATTAGCTTGTAATAAATTTACCTTAAAATAGAGGATGTAACTTACAATGTAATTATAGTCAAGTAACTAGGTGTTCATTTATTTTATATATTGGTCAATAACGCAAAGAAAATTTAAACAATACTATACTGCTTCTTACTTTACCTTTAAATTTACTCAAAACAAGTGATACAAAAATACCCATGAGTTAGTAAGGTTGGCATAACAGATTATCATTTCATACAGCAGCTAATTAATTATCATTTCAAATCAAAAGTATTTTAGTTTACTGACCGTGCTGGTAATCAATATCATTTTAAACCTTCATAAAAATTAAAAGCTGTTAGTCTAGAATAAAACATTATAGCTCTTAATAAATAAGGAAAAAAATCACTCAAGCACTCACCCACACTCTCTCTCGCCTCCCCAATGAGGCTTCTACCAATTCCGCTAATCATGACTACTCATGAGACAATTTTGATAATTTTTTTGATCTACTAAAAAATGGTAACATACGTACACCTCTCCATGGTAAGTTATACATAAACACCCCACAATCTAACACTGATGTTTCATCTACAGCAAAAATTCCCGTCATATCCTGAACAGTCACAACAGAATATCTAATAAACACAGCAGCTTCATCCTATAATGTTCAAGTTGAATAATGTAATGGTTTCATATCCTATGGAGTTGTGATTAAATGTTCAATATGTCTATCAAATGATTTGTAGGTCCAATTTACTAAGGTATTATAGTACATAAGTACAACTTTATGTTACTATTGAGCTAGCCACATTAAGTTAATGTTATATACGGCTCTATATTTGTTAACTTTTTGTTGTTTTCAGCCAAGTAGTAGTATATATAATCAACTAAATAGATCTTCTAATAAATCAAAAATTGCTTCACCCTATTTCAAAGGAGAAGAATATGGAACATTAGATCATAAGGCACTACAAAAGAATGAAGTAAGCATAATTTCTTTGTTGTTACTCATTTAATATGAATTTTATTGAAAAGGCTATCGAGGAATATGAATACACATCCATAAGATGTCCCAAAGCCACGGTGAAGAAAAATGTAAGAATAAACATACAATTTTGTATATTTCACTATATTCATTCGTTAGGTGGAATATGCTGTTTTGAGCTGTAATACAGCAGGCTCATATGATACCAAAACAGAAACTAACATTATTTCAGATCAAAGTCAGAGGAAGAGTTTGGACTACAAATTAACTGAAGCAGAAGTAATTGTTGCAGGTATGTATGTTGTTGGTGCGCTTGTTTTAAAGATTGGGATACTGTTTCTCGTTTATATAACTATATTTAACATAGATACATAAAATTAACAGATGTTCTTTTTTCAATTCAATTGTAATTAGATATTTCCTCAATTATGGTTAAAAAAAAAATTGGACACAGAAATTGGCTAGGTAGAGTTGCTGAACAATTATGCAACCATAATTTAAATTCCATACTCTCTAATTTCATCAGCTTTTTGTCCCCTTTGGTAATACAAATACAATAACTATTGTGTTTAGTTTGTTTTTCACATTAATTTTTGTAATGTTCCTAATTTTAGATCAGTCCTTGAATTTAGACACTTTGTTAATTAATTTACGACATTTGGCTCCTAAATGGCAAGAGATAGGAATACATTTGAAAATTTCAGCAGCTGAATTGAAAAGCATTCAAGAACTGTGCAAAGAAGTTGACTTTGATTGCCTAGTGGAATTATTTGATAAATGGTTGAGATCAACTGACACACCTACTTGGAAGATTATAACTGATGCACTGGACACTATGGGAGAACATGAGTCATCTCAGAATATTATGGATATTTTGTCTAAAGGTGATTGTGAGCTACAATTTAAATTTATTCCCATTTAAATCTGCAGCTTATAATACAAATAAGCTTTAGTGAAAAAGCTTTACATTTTGTTTACTTGTTTCATTTTTTTTCTTTTTAAAGGAATACTATGTGAAGACTTGGAAACAGATTTCAATGCACCACCAATACCACCACAAAAATTTTAAACTATGTGTGTCTTCATCATGAAACATTACAACAACATTAACTTAATCATTATTAACTAAAATTCTTTATAGAAAGTATCGTTTTGACAATAATATTTTAGATTCTAATAATGTGCAATGTACACTATAGTAGCAAATTTTCTCAGTTGTAACAGCTCATATGTTTGTTTAAAACTTAACCGGACATTTTGACTTCAAATAATTATTTTACAATAGTTCAAGCATTGTGTCACTCATGGTCCTCATAGCATTACCATTTGTTTATTACTTGTGTGTAGCTTACACTATTTTTGTGCCTTTGTCATTTGTCATCTGAAACACTAAAATAACTGTTGGTGTCTGTAGTAAATAAAACCTGCAGTATGGAATTGAGGTAGTTATAATAATGAATGCATGCAGGATGTTAAATCATAACTAGAATTTTTATTGTAATGATAGATTTTGTTAGTTAATGTTGATTTCTGGTTTACATAATAGTATAGATTGTTTTTTCTTTGGTTTCATCTCTAAGCCTAACAAAAACTTAATTTAAAAAGAAATGCTGGCAAACACCTATGAAGAGGGAAGAGAAGATGGAGGGGGATGCATTAAAAACAGCAACAACAACTATGCCTATTTCCTTTCTACTCCTCCCCTCCTTCCTCCCCTTCCTCCCTTTCCCCACTCCCTCACAAAAATAAATCAATTATAATTAAAAAAAATTAAAAAAATTAAATCAATCAATCAATAAATAAATAAATTGGCTATGGAATTCTGAACTGTTAGAATAATATATGGCACATGAATATCAGAAGAGTGGCTGTGTTAGGCTAATTGTGTTCTATATACTAATTCAGATCTACAAAACTGCTCCCCAACACAGTGTGCTGTTTCCTGCTTGGGTAATCAGCGAATGTTGTAAACAACTCAAACATGGCGAAACCATTATATATATACTTGCTGCAAGTGCCTACGTTTTTTAAGTGGAATTTCTCCTCCACCTTCTATTTTGTGCATTTTAAAGTATTCAATGGCTGGATTTGCTGTTTTGTTATAAGTATATGTCTTCGTAAATCTGCTCCCCAAAGGTATAGAATGACTAGTAATTACTTTGCAATAATGAGCAATTAAACTTGTGATGTGATTGAGCACAAAGGGCAGGGAGAGGGCCGACTGAAATTCAGATTTGAAGATTTGAACGTCAGCCGCTTGTAATTACTTTTTTATAGTTACATGTTATATTTAATTTGTTTGTGCTATTACACACAACACTTTTACGCTGTAAATACACACTTGTTCACTGGATATACCTGCACAATATTTACATCGCATTCTCTCCCCGACTTGATCATTGGACAATATGCCATTCCAAACTTGTGCTCTGTTGAAATTTTCTATTGTAGTGTATCAGAGCTCTAGAAGATACAGTATCGTAATGGATTCCATTAGCAACTTGACTGTAGGACACGCTCGATGCCTATAGCAACGACAAACAGGCATTAACAACAGAAGAGGACAGATGTTCAGAATTAGGTCTTACAAACTTAGCGGAGTTCATTTACAATTCAATTAGTGGCGGTGGTAAGTTACCTTGGTTAATGCGCTTTTGGTCTCACTTTAATATCCATTTTCCAACCGTCAAGTCACTAAAATAATACAATTGGATGCTTTATCTACTAGAGGTCTGGTAAAATAGCTAGAGCATTTTCAACAGAGCGTTAACTTTGGAAAAGCGGCTCGATAAACAGAATCCTTTGGTTTAGCGATCTTTACCCATCTCTAAATTTGATAGCGTGCTTACCCCTAGAAAATCAATTGTCCAATGTCAAGTCGCAAAGTGAATAAGATGCAGCAGTTAGGTAAAGGGTCTGGCTGCGCCAGACTAGTGTATATGTGTGTGTACAAGTGTTGTGTACTGTTGCTAAAGAATAGAACAATGTAAACATTTAACTACTAACAAAGGAGAATATAACCGCTAGCATTCAAATTTGAATTTCAGTCAGACCAGTTCTCTGCCAATTGTGCTGTAGCACATCACCAGTTCTACCACAGATATCTTCACAATGTTATTTTTAATTTGTACCTAGTGAACCCTAGCTCCTGCCCCCCCCCCCCACCCCCTCTTATCCTACTCTCCTAAAGTTAACAATGAATTCAAAGTGATTGCCATTTAACAATCCACTGAAGTAGTCTTTCAACGTAAAATTCACTAATCAGAAGAAGTTGATGTGGTCGAAACTTGTCATTTAACGGTGCTAGAAAAGAATTGCAGTTTACAGTAGGTCTATTAGTTGGCTATGCATTGTTAGTTGATATTGTAAACAAAATTTTATACATTTACATTACATTTAGGTTTGCCACAAGAGTGGCATCCTTCTTTTAAATACAATGCACAAAAGTCATTTCCAAACACTTAAAACTTCACTGCTCAGTTCATTTATGGTTCATCAGGACTTTATGTAATTTGGCTGGAAGAGTAGAGGTCGACCATGTAGCTACCAAACATAATATCAAATATTTACAAGAGAATCTTGCTAGCTTCAATAAAAGTCACCATGTACACAAATCGGCAAAAATGCCCTGCCCCCCTGTTTTGAGACCCCACTCTCCTGTTCTTACGTTATTTACTATTAATTCAGGTTTATATACACTTTTGTATAACTTATATTCTTTTAAGAAACAATTTATTTTAACATGGAAATTAAGAAGAGTTATTTGTAAATATAGTTTCATGCATTTGCAGATTATACTGTTGAGTTATCTGTGAACAGTTCTATCACTAACAAGTGTCCAGGTGATGTGATCTCAGTTCTATGCAGTACAGCAAATAGTGAAATTGAGTGGGTGTGGCAATCCAATGATCTCACAGAAAATTATAGATATAGAGTTGATCCTTTTTCAAATAGCCAATTGAACATTCCACATACTTTCAGTAGAATACAATCAGTTACTACAACTCTACTGAATTATTCTACACAACCACTGTATTTGACATCTTCTATACAGTATGTAGTTTCTAGTGAATACCCAGAGGCTAATATAGAATGCAGTGACTTTATGTTGTCTCCAACTAAAGCTATCCAAGTTACTACTAAAAGTGAGTAGTTTTTTCATTACAATACATGTATTAGTATATTACTGTTTCTCTTATAGATTGTTCTCTAGGTTCACAAGATTTCAATTTATATCAAAACAATTCTATCTTAATGCTCTGTCATAATAGATCGTCTGACTATGATTACAATTATACAATACACATTTATACACAAAATGGCAGTATATCACAATTGCCATATGGAAACAATTCTACAAAATTAATTCTTCAATATGAAATAAATTATTTTATGAATGTCACCACTGAATGCTGCGGAAGTACTGTCAATTTAGCAAACTTTAATTTTCAATTCATAAACCGAATGAATCAGTATTCACATCCTAGTGAAATATATAATAATATATCAGTAACATTATATTATGATTGTAATCGTGGTGCATATAATTATGTGTACATCAGAGAAATACTAACAAGTAAGTCAGTGTAGTATGTATGTAGCTTGTGCACTTTAAGACCACTTCTGGGTCTAAACCACCCCAGACCTCTCATGCACAGCACGCACACAAACCCTAACTCATATTCATTATTAACTTAATGTAAATGTCCGAATTTTGAAACAAATTTTTTTTAAATTCTGTTTGTGAATTATATACTTTTTGTTAAGCAATGAAAGGTGGCTCTGTCCTGCAGAATTACAATACATTCACCAGTATTGACATGACAGGGATACACTACCAGAGCAAATTTGGTTAGAAATTACTAAACACACAATAGCTACCTGATCATTTTACCTTTTTTTTCCTTCTTAATTATGGCAGATGCTACTGAAGAATATTCAAGCACATTTAATACTAGACTCTTGGTGCCAATGGTTGTACTATCTTGTGGTTTTAGCTGTCAGTGCATAATTCTTGTAACCTTATGTGCTGTCATTATAACAACCACCAAAAATAGTAAGTTGCTAGATTTGTTAATAAATAATAATCGTGACACTTTATTTTGTCCTGCAGAAAGAAATCACAGGTAAGTTTTAACTACTGTATAATCACTCAATCTATTGTTGGCTCCAGTTTAGAGATGTTAGAAATGGGCTGAATCTGTTTTAGAGCTCGTTACTAGTGTAGTTTTAGAATAACTAAAACTAAGCTGTAGAGAATATGAATAAACTAAAACTAATTATTTTAGAAGACAGTAAATTCTAAAACTACCAGTAGAGTGGATGACAAAAACTAAAACTAAGCAATTTTATTGTAAACAATTCACCTTGAATTATGTCATTATTAAATGAAATATAAATTCCCATCAAGTAATTATTCTCTAAACTACATAACAAATACCATACTTTATTAATAATACCCAAGTTTTCACAGAAATATATCATTTTTGAAGTTCTTTGGGAAAACTACATGAACAACATTCTTTAAGGAGTCTTATTATTGCAGAATTTGAGAGGCAACATAAATTAACTAACACTAAGACAATTGATAGTATAACTAACAAAACATTCTACATGGTATTGAAGAAAAACTAGAAACTAACTAAATCTTCAGGGAGAATTTGGGAACTAAAACTAAGCATTCAAGATATTTTTTTAGTATGAATAACTAAAACTAAGAAAGTCTAGAATCGCTAAACATAAATAACACTGCGTCTTTAGCACACCTCTGTAATTGAGAGTATGAGTGAACCTTGCATAAATGTTTGATACTACAGCCATATTAATTAGGCTGTTCCTACGCACTTTTCTTTTTGACTCAATGATATAGAGTGGCTTTAGTTAGGATTCTGGCCATTCAATTAAATGATCAAGCAACATTAATTTTGCTGCCCTTTTTTGCATTTTGATAGATTTCAGTCCTATTGTAAATGCATCACCTGCAGAAAGAAAACATTTAGTGCCTTTTAACAATCTCTATGGCCGTTATAACAATGCTTTTTTAGCATAGTATAGCTATTCACACTGGGAGAGTCACCCACATAGACTTCAAGTAGTGAAGCAATTTATTATTATTATTATGAATGGTTAGTAACTGTACAGTAGCTTATAAGAAGATAAACATGCAGACAAACAATTTAGTAGCTCTTTCATCATAGCTACAACTAAGTGAAACATTGCTGAAGTATCAATTGTGACCTAAGTGTTACTGTTTCCCCTGGTTGACAACTTTATTAGCAAACCCTGCTGGGAAAAAGTTGTTGGGGAAAAAATGATGCATTAATTTGTAGACAAAAAAAAATTAAGATAGAGACCATGGAAATACAGAAGACTTAGAATGCTGCATTGCCAAGTTCTTTGTTGTTGTTGTTGTTTTTTACCTTGTGGCATATAACTTTGTATGTTCCTCCTGTTGTTATTAGAAATAGTAATATTAGAGAGCAAATGCTTATGAAGCCAAGACAAATTGATCAAGTACAGAAAGACAGTGATGATATTTCTATTAGTATGTATTCTGCTTATGGGATTGTACAAAGAAGCTTGCTCCAGAATTGAATGTCAAAAAGCATAATGAGCCACTTTGATTGTTTTATAATTAAATAAACTTTTAGCTTAAACTAGTAGTTTTTATAGTTTAGTATAGTATTAGTCCACAAACAGAGGAGTAACGATGGAATCATGCTATTGTAGATTGTCTTATGTTTGGTTATTATCTATTTAAATATAAAAAAAATTGCTTTTGATGGGTTTTGGGATTAAATTAATGATTATTCCTTGATATTACTTTACCACTCCTAATAATAAATGGTGCTCCTAGAGCCATCATGAAAAGTAGCTTCACTATTTAAAAATTTATCTGTCTTTATGTATATGTCAAATTGAAAATTTAAGGGGGGAACACTGAAATACGTTTTGTAGTTGTTCCGAGACTTTTTTTTGAACACATTTTTTTCTGATTGTAAATAAAAGTGCACAAATTAGTAATTAGTAAGTTAGTCAATACTAAACTTATAAAATGAATCAATGAATGAAGAAAATTATACAGGTGAATAAATAAGAAATATTAAATTCTAGAATGATTGAAATGTACAAACTTACAATTAATGTAATGTACTGTATAAATTGATTGTGTAGTGTGTCCAGACTAATCAATTTGAGATTTCTTCTTTCAATAAAATAAGATTACTAAATCCTCTATTTACTATGGCATGGCTGACATAGTACCATTTGATGACATAATTGGTTTGCCTCATTTCTGTCACCATTGGAATTTCAACACCTACAATATATATCTTCAGCTAAATATGCTGGCAATTATTGAAGATTACAATATCGATTTCTGTAAGAAATACAATATACTTTCAGAGCAAGCAATGTTGGGGCAATCAGGACACATACCAGCAACCTATTTATCAACAGCGGCCTTATCAGGATTCAGATTAGTCATGTGTACTGGTATATAGTAGCTATGTGGTTGAGGTGACATTCACTATGTCTACGAGCACAATTTGAGGATAATAGGATTTAAGTAGAATTATTACTATAATACTGAGCATTGCTAGCATAGCGTAATAACAAAATAATATAAGCGTAATTGCCAGCTCCTACTTATGTTTTTTTCCCAGCCACGCCCTCTGCTCCTAGGATAGCCACCAGACGGAAGTGTTCCTAGCCCGCTTTGCGTGAACCCAAAATTAAAAGAAGGCGCTGCTTGACAACTTACGATTGGGTCAATTTTTATTGTCCCCAGGGGTTCAATTTTTGTTTCTTGAACTTCAGACGTGCGATGAGTTTGACGGGTGCTCTACTAGTGTTCCTCTTCCTAAATTTGCTTCCCCAAGGTACATAATTAGCTTACATACATGCATATATGGTCATGAATGTCTCACGCTTCAACTAGTGATGTGCTTCAGCACAAATAGCGAGCGAGCCACCATTGTGCACAAGTATAAAGCATGGTAGAATCTGATAAAACAAAATCTATATACAAAAGGCTACGTTCATTTTGATTGCCTGAACTTAGATCATGTTCACCTAATTTTAGAAGTATCATTCTGTCTATATTATGGGATTTAGGGGGTGCTTGACATTTTTTCAGAAAGTGGTAGCTAACTTTTCGTCCCGGTTGCTTTTCCACCTCCTATAATCTCCACCTCCTATAATCGTGATCGCCTTGGCGCACCACTATTTATGGATATGCAGAGTCGGATATTTGCTATTCGAAGTCCTTTTATAATTTAGCAGACAAAGCTCTTAGTGTGCCAAAGCTGAGCAAATATAACACTAATTGAGTTGAAGTAAACTGATGTTTATGGCTGCTAACTATTGTTTGAATTGATTTACTCGCATTATTTTTTACTTGCACAAACATTGAACTAAATTCTGGACATACAAATATCAGCTTTAAGGAAAGACATATGCTTAGTCTGATATTCATTTATTTGTGAAATTGATTATGTTACCTAGAGAGCATATGATACATGTGTACCTTATTAGAAATGTAATAACATCTATAAACACAGCAAGTATTCTTGTTTTATAGAACTAAATGTCATTCTTAAAGTAAATTGGTGCAATATATATTAATTGTCTGAGTAATCATCTCACTAAGTTATATCTCAGTCTGCATTATGGCAATACAGTGAATATTATGTGTAGTGGTAGTGAGATTTTTTTATGAGAGCCACTCAATATATAGTCTTATATTGCTCAACAACTGATATAACATTCAGCAAAATATCTTTAATATCTTGTCAATCATATATATCACCATAGGAATCACTGACACTTCAAGTACCAATAGTAGTAAAATTGAACTGGTAAGAGATCTACAATTTCACATGGTTGTTTGCATCATAAGTTCCGAATACACAAAATCAGTTTTTGTCCTCTATAATATTTTAGCTTTGACAAAATATCTATTCAAACTTTTTTTCCAAAATAAATCAGTGACTAATTGTTATTGTAAACAACAAATGGATGAGATTAAAATGTTGAATGATATGATTATGATATTTTTCATCATTATTTTCCAAACAAACAAGATGTTTATCATTATACAGTTATTGCTGAACTCAAAATATTGAAGAAGATTCATAATTAGCTATATACTATTCATAATATACTACCATAAGTTACGATATCATTTACTTTGCTGACTCTGAGTCTTAGCTGACAGCACTTCAAGTATTTCGAAACGTTTATCATTTTGATAGTACACTAACAGAGTGGCCAATATGAACCCAGCAGCTTGAATGTATAAGTTATGATGACCTGCCCTATAATCACATTTTTGAATGTTTACATTCTCATTTTCCCTTTTGTTTTCTTCTAAAAGATTATATTATTCTAGAATTGTTCCACTATGTAATTTAATGAGTATCATTCCAGAAAAAAAACTACCATAATCTAGCAAGGCTCAGACAAAATATGGCTTTTAAAGAATTTTATACTCAATGTCGAGTCACACATTCTAAATCTGACCCCCAAAAATGCAATAATGAGTAAGAATGTATCCATTTATGTTTTTCTACTATAAAATACATTGTGTCAGAAGAATATGGTGCCTCAATAACTAATACAAAGGTATAATTTGAAGAGGGGCTGGGTTATTAGGCTATTCTTGTTCTAGCTATTTACTAATTCAGATCTAGAGCTGTTACTTCTAAAGAAACATCCCCAGCTTGAATTAATTACACTGAAAATTAGCGTGCTGATTCTGGTTAGTGCACACAACAACAGCAAACAACAACTCAAACACGACATAGTTATGCCAGAGTGCCTATTAAACACAGTTCATCTGTATTAAATGACCCTCCTTTGTCTACTTCACGGCTGGATTTATGGTGTTTTTAAAAGTATATCTTCGTAAATTTGCTTCCCAAAGGTATAGAATGACTGATAATTAGTTTGCAATAATAACCAGCTAATAATGTATGTGCATGGGAATATTAATGTATAATAAAAATCTTAATACTAATTATCTTTTTACCAGTCTTGAATTAATGGCCCATTTAATTATTCCTTTGATAGCTGTAAGTTTCGTAAATGAACTGAACTGTAGGTACATTTCAGTTTGGCTATATACAATTTGTGCAAAAATGTGATTGAAACTTGATAGAAATAAAAATGGTAGCCACACTCTTGATTTCATCCTTATCCTTTTTAGTATTAGTCACAATAAAATCATAATATAAACACTAAAAATACTTGTTTTGAACAATTTTGTGTGAACAGTTCTTATGTATAATAAAAATTATACTCAGTTTTATTCATATTGATTAAGTGAAACTAATCATGCAGAGAAATGTTGAATTGATTGTCTGTATATTTTTTGCTATAAATTCATGTTTATCCACCCTTTTTATTAACTGTTTCAAGAAACATTTTCGAACATGAAGTTAATGAAGAGTTTTTTTTACATAAGTTTCATGCATTTGCAGATTATACTGTTGAGTTATCTGTGAATAGTTCTATCACTGACAAGTGTCCAGGTGATGCCATCTCAGTTCTATGCAGTACTACAAATAATGAAATGGAGTGGGTGTTGCAATCCAATGATCTCACTGAACGTTATACGTATTTGCTACATCGCTAATTAATGTAAAATGATGGGGGGGTGGGTTATTGTGCACACTGAAATCTTAACTTTTTGTATGAAAAAATGAACAGATTAGCTTTCAGCAAATGAGTATCACTTGAATCAGTTTACTTGACTTTATAGTCCTGAGTCAGCTCCACCAAATTTGAATGGTCCAGCAAGTTGGCGTTGCTGAGTGTTATAAATCGCGATGTGATTCCGGTGAAAAATATCGGTCCGCTGGCTACATCAGACATGTCACCGTATACCAAACATTCTGCTGCGTTAATTCAAAGCGCTTCAGTTTACTCTGAATTGTTCCGTTATCTTTAGGACTTCTGCAGGCTTTCAAAGTATTGATGGATGGACTAGCGCTGCTTTTTAAAGTATCTATTTTCGTAATCCTACTTCCTGAAGGTACAGAATTACCAGTATTCAATTTGCAACCAGTGCATTATTCTTTAATAGCTACAGGCTGTATAGTGCCATACTAATGAAGTGTGTCAGAGTTAGATAAGTATTTTAGTTTAAGTTAGTAATTAATCTTTGCAAAAATGGATGCTGAAACTTGCTAGAATTAATGTTTTTGAAAGTCACATTCTAGTTATCTCTCCTAGATAGTTACAAAACAAGAGTTATATAACAGTGAAATCAATAAGTCCTGTCAAAACTTCTGCAGCAGTTGTAGTATTTTGAAAATTATATGTACATAAAGTGCAGTAAAATTATTCTTATATACACATGATGCCTTTTATTTAAAAAGTGCTCTTAGTACTAAATTTTATTACAGTGTATTTCCATCATCTAAGCACTATCATGTTTGCATAAATAATATTAAGCAAGCAATTATGAAGAGAATAGTACAAGCCCATTGTTGTATATAATTACAATTTTATCATGTATTAAAATGTACAGATTATGCTGTCCAGTTAACTGTGAACAGTTCTATCACTGACAAGTGTCCAGGTGATGTGATCACAGTTGTTTGCAGTACTACAAATAACGAAATGGAGTGGGTGTGGCAATCCAATGAACTCACTGAAAGTTATATGTATTCAGTTGATCTATTTACAGATAAGGAATTTAGTATTCCTCATCATTTTAATAATATACAATCAGTTACTACAACTCTACTGAATTATTCCAGACAACCACTTTATTTGAAATCTTCTTTACAGTATGTAGTTTCTAGTGAATACCCAGAGGCTAATATAGAGTGTAATGATGGTGGTACGCATTCTCCCTTTGAAGCTATCCAAGTTACTACTAAAAGTGAGTAGATTTTAATTAGAATACATGCATTAGTATTACATAACTGTTTCTCTAGATTGTTCAGGTTCACAAGATTTCAATTTGTTTCAAAATAATTCTATCTTAATGCTCTGTCAAAATGAAATATCTGACCATGATTATAATTACACAGTACATATTTATACACAAAATGGAAGTATATCACAATTCAGTTATGAAAATAATTCTACAGAATTAATCCTGTTATGTGGAATGGATTATTTTATGAATGTCACTACTGAATGCTGCGGAAATACTCTCACTTTAGCAAATTCAATTTTCAATTTGTTAACTGTATGAATTAGTATTCACATCCTTGTGAAATGTCTAATATATCAGTAACATTATATTTTGACACCAAAGAAATACCAACAAGTAAGTTAAGTCTATGACATCTTTCACTACAACTCTGTCTCTCCTAACGAATCAGATAAGATAGGTTATTTTATTTTTATAGAGGATGACACATCTCAAAACTCAACGTCCAACCATACTCGTATTACTTCTGATTTCAACTTGACTGTTTCTACTTCAAACAATACGTGTAAGATTACATTGTGTACGTTGAAATGTGCATATATTATTATTTATTTATTTTCAATAGCATCTAGTGACAACAAGAGATCTTATAACAGCATCAATTTAATTGCGGCCATAGGATTATCATCTTGTTTCTCTTGCATTGCATTTTTCATAATGGGCACAATACTAACTGTTATTGTCATAAAAACTAAAGCAGGTAAGGAAATTGTAAGCTTTATATATTAGAGGTAATACTCTATTTTTATAGGTAAAAATAAGAGGTAAGTATAAACAATTGTTCAATTAATATTCAGTACAACAATGATTGATACTTGTGTGTCTTAGAAAAAAATTGGCTGTGCAGGTAATAAATGTAAATTACATATTATTACTATAATATTTACAATATGTATTGACTATAGGCAACTTTAGACTATGACAAGTTTCAGTTTCCTTCTAGTGCCACAAGTAGCGAGGTTTGTTCACTACATTACATAATTATTGTCCACCACAACTTTGTATTAAAAAATCAGACGGATAATAATTACACTGATTATAAAAATAACTTACAAACTAGTAAAGAGTTTGTATGTATAATACAAATTAGTATTTTAGAAATATTGCCTTATAACTAAGACGTCTGCTTTATTAGCATAATGGTTCAAAATTTTAATCAATATTATTTACGTAATTTTCGTTAATTATTAGCTTGCAATAAATTTACCTTAAAATAGAAGATATAACTTACAATTTAATTATAGTCAAGTAACTAGGTGTTCATTTATTATTGGTCAATAATGCGAAGAAAATTTAAACAATACTATACTGCTGCTTACTTTACCTTTATATTTACTCACAACAAGTGATACAAAAATACCCATGAGTTAGTAATGATGGCATAACAGATTATCATTTCATACAGCAGCTAATCATTTCAAATCAAAAGTATTTTAGTTTACCGACCGTGCTGGTAATCAATATCATTTAAACCTTCATAAAAATGAAACTAGAACTAGAACTGAAACTAGACTTTGAAGAAGGGAAAAGTTGGGAACTGTAATCCAGAGGATTCCAAAAATAAAGCTGTTTGTCTAGAATAGAACATTATAGCTCTTAATAAACAAAGAAAAAAAATCACTCAAGCACCCACCCACACTCTCGCTCGCCTCCCCATGAGGCTTCCACTAATTCCCCTAATCATGACTACTCACTCATGAGACAATTTTGATAATTTTTTGATCCATTTGAATGTAAATAGTAGCATACGTACACCTCTCCATGGTAAGTTATACATAAACACCCCACAATCTAACACTGATGTTTCATCTACAGCAAAAATTCCCATCATATCCTGGACAGTCACAACAGAATACCTAATAAACACAGCAGCTTCATCCTATAATGTTCAAGTTGAATAATGTAATGGTTTCATATCCTATGGAGTTGCGATTAAATGTTCAATATGTCTATCAAATGATTTGTAGGTTCAATTTAATAAGGTATTATAATACATAAGTACAACTTTATGTTATTATAAGAGCTAGCCACATTAAGTTAATGTTATATACGGCTCTATATTTGTTAACTTTTTGTTGTTTTCAGCCAAGTAATAGTATATATAATCAACTAAACGTATCTTCTAATAAATCAAAAATTGCTTCACCCTATTTGAAAGGAGAAGAATATGGGACATTAGATCATACGGCACTACAAAAGAATGAAGTAAGCATAATTTCTTTGTTGTTACTCATTTAATATGAATTTTATTGAAAAGGCTATCGAGGAATATGAATACACATCCATAAGATGTCCCAAGGCCACAGTGAAGAAAAATGTAAGAATAAACATACAATTTTGTATATTTCACTGTTTCATTCGTTAGGTGGAATATGCTGTTTTGAGCTGTAATACAGCAGGCTCATATGATACCAAAACAGAAACTAACATTATTTCAGATCAAAGTCAGAGGAAGAGTTTGGAGTACAAATTAAAAGAAGCAGAAGTAATTATTGCAGGTATGTATGTTGTTGGTGCGCTTATTTTAAAGATTAGGATACTGTTTCTTGTTTACAATATTAAACATAGATACATAAAATTAACAGATCTTCTTTTTTCCAATTATTCAATTCTAATTAGATATTTCCTCAATTATGGTTAAAAAATATTTGACACAGAAATTGGCTAGGATTAAGGGACACAGAAATTGGCTAGGATTAAGTTTAAGGAAAGTAGCTAGTGAACAATTATGCAACAATAATTTAAATTCCACACTCTCTAATTTCATCAGCTTTCTGTCCCCTTTGGCAATACAAATACAAAAACTATTTTCTACAGTTTGTTTTTCACATTAATTTTTGTGATGTTCCTAATTTTAGATCAGTCCTTGAATTTAGACACTTTGTTAATTAATTTACGACATTTGGCTCCTAAATGGCAAGAGATAGGAATACATTTGAAAATTTCAGCAGCTGAATTTAGAAGCATTCAAGAACATTGCAAAGAAGTTGACTTTGATTGCCTAGTGGAATTATTTGATAAATGGTTGAGATCAACTGACGCACCTACTTGGAAGAATATAACTGATGCACTGGACACTATGGGAGAATATGAATCATCTCAGAATATTATGGATATGTTGTCTAAAGGTGATTGTGGCTACAATTTAAATTTATTCCCACTTAAATATGTAGCTTATGATACAAATAAGCTTTGTTTACTTGTTTCATTTCTTTCTTTTTAAAGGAATACTATGTGAAGACCTGGAAACAGATTTCGAAGCACCACCAATACCCCCACAAAAATTTTAAACTATGTGTGTCTGTATCATGAAACATTACAACAACATTAACTTAATCATCTAAGATTCTTTATAGAAAGTATCATTTTGACAATAATATTTTAGATTCTGATCATGTACAATGTACACTATAGTAGCAAATTTTCTCAGTTGTATCAGCTCATATGTTTGATTAAAACTTAACCTGACATTTTGACTTCTAGCTGAAATCAGCTCTGGGTTCAATAATGTCAAATTCTTTGTAGTGTACAAACACAGTATAAACAGCAGGATAACTGGTGGGCATATGCTTCCTGCTTAATATATCCTGAGGGCTGATTTGCATGCAGTATGTATGGCCAAGCATCCAGGAAGTTTTATGCTTATTTCTTTGTTAAAATTGTTGTAGTCATCTGTATGTGTAGAGCTTCCTTGATCTTTAAGTCACGATTGTTAGTGGTTCTGTCTACAACTCTTAGCTACCTCTTCCCATTTAGTAAACTCTAACAAATGAGGTTTGTACTTAGATCAGGCTAGGGTAAAATAAATATGAGTACTAACTGCTCCCCGCACGCACTTGCTTTGTCTAAAGGTAATTCATGAATAAGATTTCTCAATAGTTTCAGTGTTGTGTCACTTAAGGTCCACAATTGTATTCATAGCATTAACTTTTGTTTATTACTTGTATGTAGCTTACACTATTTTTGTGCCTTCATCATTTGTCATCTGAAACACTGAAGTAACTGTTGGTGCTTCTAATAAATAAAATCTGCAGTATGGAATTGAGTAGTTATAATAATGAATGCATGCAGGATGTTAACTCATCACTATAAGTTTTATTGTAATGATAAATTTTGTTAGTTAAGATTAAAATGAAAAAGAATGACTTCTTTTTACAAAATAGTAGATTGTTATTTCTTTGGATTTATCTCTATTTTTACTTTTTTTTACTTAATATTTTTACCCCACTTGCAAATTATTTTTCTTAGTGTATCATTTAAGCCTAACAAGACTTCATTTAAAAAATTTTTTATTGTGGTTATTAAATGATTGTTTTCAGTACTATGGTTTTATTGAATCTTCATGGTTTCTGCATCAATTACTTTTCTTTACTTAATATTTTTACCCCACTTGCAATTTTTTTTTCTTTGTGTAGAATTTAAGCCTAACAAGACTTGATTTTAAAAACAAATTATTGTGGTTATTAAATTAATGATAGCTTTAATAACAATGAAATGTTTTTATTACTATGGTTTTATGGAATCTTCATGGTTTCTGCATCAACATGATAGGACTTTAATAATAATTAGATTATAGGTTTATGTTCATGCACTGGCAAACACCTCAGAAGAGGGAAGAGAAGATGGAGGGGAATGCATTTAAAAACAACAACAACAACTATGCCTATTTCTTTTCTACTCCTTCCTCTCCTTCCTCCCCTTCCTCCCCTTCCCCCCCCCCCCCCCCCCCAAAGAAAAAAAAAAAAAAAAAAAAAAAAAATTCAATAACTAGTGATGTGCTTGAGCACAAATGGCGAGCGAGCCTAAAGACTATAATATTTTTATATGAATTATTTTGACTTCTAACACTGAAGCTACTGATAAGGTCCAGTTTTTTTATTTCGCATACACGGTAAAGGGATTTCAGTGCCATAGTAACAACTCTCTGCAACTGCTTGAATATAAGGGAAAAAAACAACAACAAAACAATACACGTTATTAGTTTTCTTTGTGATATTCTTTAGCTAAGTAGTGAAGTTTGAACTGCACCCGCAAAAGAATTCAAAACGGTAAACAATTCAATTTCTAGGGTGATACGGGTACTGATCGATAAACCAGAGGATTCTGTTTAGTGCAATTTGGGACGGGGTAGACCACATAACTAACACAAAAACGCGAGGGTCAAAGTACAAAATGACATACGTACGTCCAAACATATATACAAACTAGTGGTGTGCTTGAGCACAAATGGCGAGCGAGCCTGATAGTTAGGTAACATAAAACTAAGTATTGTTACTATGTTTTAGCTTAGTTCATGCAAACACTATAATAGCAGTTATGACCTTTTATTTCAGCAAA
>WLWD01000317.1_pt1 | contig 100775 bp, 54 predicted proteins | sample 6712731 | NCBI WGS metagenome assembly WLWD01 (sample SAMN12718690, study PRJNA576275) | sponge metagenome | isolation source: marine sponge | host: Mycale hentscheli | place: New Zealand: South Island, Marlborough, Capsize Point | collected 2014-11-01 | reverse complement strand
CAAGGACGGAGCAGATATTGCTAAGTACAATCGCAAGCTGGAAGCTGACTTGTGTGATATAGGTGTACCGCCTGCCCATTACAAATCTATTCTGTACCAGAAGCTACATTCTAAATCAGCTTCAGCTACAGTTGCTTCCATAGACCGAGATTCGTGTATGTATGCTGAGTTGAAAGAAACGCTTAGAGATGCTTTGGGCTCTAGTAGAACCAGCTTAGGAATAAAGCTAATTTCAGACTTTCAATGTGCTACTCGCTCAATGTTTTCCTTGGAAACGTTTGTGTACCTGAAGGGCCTGACTGACTCAATCAGCATGGTCACTGACAGCAAAGAGGACGTGTTACTGTTCATTGCCTGCGCAGTGTTTCGCGCATCTAGACCATTGCATCAGAGAGGGGTGATGGATAGCAGGGAGGTCAATAGTTTCAAGGACCTGAACAAGCTTGCGCTCACCCTCCTGACATCCGATTCAGGCAGGTCACATGCCGGGAGAAGTCAGGGCAGGGGTGGTTACTCCAGTGGGTGTTTTAAGTGCCATAGAATGGGTCGCCGTGCCTTTGAGTGTAAGTCGAGTGTTGGTAGTAGTAGCAAGTTTCAGAATGTAGTGTGCTATACATGTAGTGAGCCAGGACATAAATCGCCTGACTGCCCAAACAAAGGGAAGTGTGAATCTGTGGACAGTAGCGAGAGCAAGAGTGAATTAGGGAAGAAGTTGAATTTATAGAAGAGTGGGAGAACATATAATGCTAATTGGGTGGCAGTCAGAGAACGTTCTTCGTATGTTGAAGGGTTTGTGAATGTTACCAAGTGTCAGATAGTGCCAGACACAGGTGCTGAAATTATCATAGTGCCAAGATGCTGAAATGGAAGAGGAATTTGATACAAAACCCTTCTACCAAGCAGTGCGAATTTCTATGTGGCTTCATTGAATAAAATGCTCAAAAAATTCCCACCATTTTGAAGGATTTAGGCATCATAAACCCTGATATGGTCTGCACTTACAACTTTACTACTATTCAGACACTTGCAAAGCGTTTTCCACAATTAGAATTGGCCGAATCTGCATTAATTGATGCACTGAGAGGTGAGTTCATGGATTTCAAGCTATCTCCAATTGAGCATCCTACTGTAGAAATGTACAAGTCGGCCAGCCAAGACCGGGGCGGTTTTGGTATGAGGTTGGTCAGATGAAACTTTTTGATGGAGAGCTGAGACTTCCTTTGTTGTTGAGGCTGATGTCATGTTTGATGTCAATTCCTGCTTCAAATGCTGACAGTGAGAGGGGCTTTTCCATGCTTAGAAAAGTTCATACTGATCAGTGACTATCTCAGAAACAGTCAACAATAATTTCTTTAATTTTTTCAAAAGTGAAGAATGCTGTCATGACTCAATTTTTAGTGAAGAACTTCTCACTAAGTGCAAAAAAAAGCAATCTTACTGCATAATAAAAAAAAATTCATTTACTCATTTACTCTATGGTATGTTAATTAGGGGCGTGGTAATTAAATATTGTAGATGGGTGTGGTTTGTGTCCTTAAAAGCATTATTAGAAAAGTTGGAGCCTATGCTGAGTGGCTCCATACAGCAGTGGTAGATTTCCAATTCCAGGGTAAACAGTTTCAATCTGTGGTGGCTGTTGCCCGTGAGGATACTTTGTGTGGGAGAGTTTTGTACTCAGTGCCCATGGATGATTCCATGGCAGCCAAACTCCTTCTGGACGCTGCTTCAGAGTCTGTCTCATTAGACTATGGGGCAGGGCAATTATGTGATACCCGTAACGTCCAGACATCCACATCAGTGGATGCCGGCTCTGCAGAAGGCTCTGTTGGGGCCCTAGAAACCCCACTGAGTCCTGAAAGCATCCCGGAGGAGGTCAAGGTGAATGTTGTCACCAGGTCTGCCAGCAAGAAAGCCAAAGTGGCTAAGATTGAGTCTGAGAGAATAGGTATTTGTGAGGCTAATCCCAGTTCTTTTAGAGATGAGTTTGAGAGGTTGTCTCTTATTAATGTTACTTGTGATGATGTTGGGTCTGTGAATAGATCTGCTTATGTATCTGGGCTTAGGGATGTGTCTCCCGACAGTCAGGGTGTTGATGGTTTTGTTGGCGCTGATGTTTTTTTTGTGTTGATGGTTCTGTTGGTAATGTTGTTTCTGATAGTAATGATGTGTCTGTAGATAGGGACGTGTCTAGTTCTAGTCCTGTTGTAGAGTCTGTCGTAGATAAGGACGTGTCTAGTTCAATTGTGTCTGTTGATGCTAGTAAATCTGAGGGCGTGATAGTGGATTTGCAAAGTGTGCATGAGTGTGATGATCTTGATGATGTTGCTTCGGATGTGTGTGGTAGTCTTGATGTTCTGGTCTTGAAGGAAGAGGCAGGAAGAGACATGCTGAAGAAAGAGACGTTAGATGACGAGTCCTTGAAGACTTGCAGGGACTTGGCAGACAGGAAGATAAATGGTTATAGTTGGAGGGATGGTGTCCTCATTCATTCAATCGTTGATATTGACAATAGTGTGGTCGATATATTTGTCTTGCCGGTTAGTAGGAGGTGTCATGTAATGTCGTTGGCGCATGACAAGTCAGCACACGTAGGTGTCAGAGGTATGCGGAGATTGCTTGGTAAAAGGTTTACGTGGCCAGGCCTCCACGCTGACATCACTTCCTTTGTCAAGTCGTGTGACATGTGTCTTAGGTTCAATAGTGCTGGCAACAAGAAAGCCAAGATGGTCGAGAGGGGTATAGTCATTGTGCCCTTTGAGACTGTGGCGGTGAACTTGGTGGGTCCTTTGCCCAAAGGCAGGCGAGGAGTCAAGTACTTATTCACATACATTTGCCTTGCCAGCAGGTGGTAACCCCTATGAGGACGGCTTCAGCCAAGGAAGCAGCTTAGTGTTCCTAGACATCATTGCACGCACAGGTATTCTCCTCAAGGTGCTGTCCGATAGAGGTAGTGTCTTCCTCAGCAAATTGATGCGAGGATTGTGTGATAATTTGGGGATAGATAGTGTGGCGACTTCCCCCTACAGACCCCAGTCAAACTGGGTAGTTGAACGTTTTCACGGCTCACTGAAGCCCATGTTGGCTAAAGCTGTGCACGGTGGTGTGGAATGGGCAGATTTCTTGCCCCTAGCCCTCTTTGCCATGAGGCAGGTTTCGAATCGAGCAACAGGTTTTCTCCTCGTCAGCTTGTCTTTGGCAGAGACGTGGTTGGTCCCCTTGATGTGTTGTACAAAGGATGGGTTAGTAGAAAGTTTGACAGTATGGATGTAGAAGAGTGGCTCTTCTCATTGAATGACAAACTTTCTCTCATTCACGACGTGGCAGTGGCAGAAGAAGCCAAGAGTGTTGACAAACGTGTTGTGAGCTTCAATAAGGTTAAAAGTGACAGATGTTTGGAGGTGGGCTCTCAGGTCCTAATGAGAATCCCAGGAATTCATGCTGCTTTGCAGGCAGCGTGGGAAGGCCCTTATACGGTAGTTGACAAGGTGTCCCGAGTGACTTACAGGGTCTCCAAGGGTGATGGTCATCCTGTTAAGTTAGCACATATTAACAACCTGAAGGTGTACCAGGATTGTGTGTTGTCTGTAAATGCTGTTACTCTAGTGGCAGAGGAACAGGGTTGTAGCGATTAGAGAAGGCTTAGCTAACCACTAACTAACGACAGTATTTGGTTTTAATACTTCATTCAAAATGGTGACTGATACAATGATACACGTGCAAAGGTAGTATAGTAAGGGATGACAACAGAAAAGGTTATAATGATACGAGTTCAAAGTTCACTACATCACTCCCCCTCCAGCGACTTGCTACGGAGCGAAATCTCTGAGATGTGCCGGCCAGTGTACTCGACGGCCTGACTGCGTAGTACGTTCGGGCTTTGTGGAGGGTTGGGGGGTAGAAGATGTAGCACTAGCAGGTGCAGGTGCAGCATTGGCAGGTGCATCAGAGGAAGGAGCAACCACAGTGGGGATATCCACAGTGACAGACTCATCCAGGTATGCTGGTTTCAGCCTATCGATAGAAACTGTGTCCTTGCGGCCTTTAATGTCCAGCGTGAAGAATTTGGCAGACCTGTCCAGGACTAAGTAAGGTCCATCGTAAGGTTGCTGTAGTGGTTTCCTCACAGCGTCGTGTCGCACAAACACATGAGAGGTAGAGTGGAGAGAGTTGTCCATCATATGTGATGAGTGGGAGGGCTTCCTAGTTGGTGTGCAACGCAGGACTTGCATTGCCTGCTTCAAGTGAGTGACGTAGCTAGAAGGATCTGTGTTGTGCGAGACAAAAAATTCACCAGGAAGACGGAGGCTTGTTCCATAGACGAGTTCGGCAGCTGTACACTTAAGGTCCTCTTTGAGAGAGGTTCGAATACCCAGAAGTACCATGTGTAACATGTCAGTCCACCGATCAGGATGGGGTGAAGCTTTGAGGGCGGACTGCAACTGCCTGTGAAACCTTTCCACTAAACCATTGGCAATTGGGTGGTATGCCGTAGTTCTGGTGTGCTGTGTTCCCAATAAGTTAGCGAGTGCCTTCCATAGATGCGACTCAAACTGCCTACCACGATCCGTTGTGACGGTTGAGGGTACTCCAAACCTGGAAATCCAAGTCTGAATGAAGTCTTTATCGGCAGTGGAGTCAGGGATGGGAATAGCTTCCAGCCATCTCGTAAAACGGTCCACACACGTAAGTAGGTAGGTGCAGCCATTGAAAGGTGGTAAGGGACCCACTAGATCAATATGGATGTGATCGAACCTTGCGTCAGGTGAGGCAAATGTGGCCAAGGGAGCAGCATTGTGTCGGTGTACCTTTGACCGTTGACAACGAACACAAGACCGTGCCTATCTCCTGACATCGGAGTTGATGCCGGGCCAAACGAAGTGACTGGTCACCAGACGCTGTGTTGCATGTATTCCCGGGTGTGCCATGGAATGAAGCATATCAAAAATAGCTCTGCGTAATCTCATCGGGATGTACGGACGTAGAACACCAGTTGAGGTATCACAGGTAATGGTCAATCCATCCGCAAGGGCCAACGGAATCGGCTTCAACCAAAGAGAAGAATCCTCGCGAAGTTTGTTTAGCTCAGGATCATCAACTTGGGCTAACGCTAGCTCTCGGAAATCCATTACTGGAGGAGATGCACTTGTATGGAGGGCGTTGACACTGAGACGGGAGAGTGCATCAGCTACTGAGTTCACTGATCCTTGCACGTGGCGTATGTCAGAAGTAAACTGGCTGATAAAGTCCAAGTGTCGAACTTGCCGAGGAGAGTGCCAATCAAGCCTCGACGACAGTGCATAAATTAGAGGCTTATGATCTGTAAACACATGGAAACCTCTCCCTTCCAGAAAGTATTGGCAGTGCTTGATGGCAAGGTAAAATGCGAGGAGCTCATGATCGTATGTACTATAACGAGTCTCCGCAGGTTTCAAGGTTCGGGAGAAAAACGCTAGTGGACACCATTGTTCTTTAATGTACTGCTGGAGTACTGCACCAACGGCAACGTCTGACGCATCCGTCATGATACTAGTAGGAGCATCGGGGGTCGGATGTACAAGGAGAGATGCATTGGCCAAGGCATTCTTCACATTCTCAAATGCCGCAGTAGTGCTTTCTGTTCAAGTCAGTTCATCTGAAGGACGCTGAGTCTGGTTAAGGAGAGAGTGTAGAGGATGTAAGATGGCAGCACCATTGGGAATGAAGCGGTGGTAAAAGTTCACCAATCCTATGAATGTCCTCAGTTGTCGCTGTCTCTCCGGGCGGGGAAACTCTCGTATGACTTGAACTTTCTCCTGCAATGGACTGTGGTCGAGGTGATAGCCTAAAATGTCCAACTCGGGAACACCAAAGACACTCTTCGCTGCATTAATGAGCAAACCATGTTCTTCTAACCTCCTCAACACCAAGCGGAGATGCCGAAGATGTTCCTCTGCAGAAGAACTAGCAATCAGAATGTCATCAATGTAGGCGTAGGTGAAGTCGAGTCCACGAAGTACCTCATCGATAAAATGTTGAAATGTTTGAGCTGCGTTTCGCAGACCGAACAGCATCCGAAGAAACTCAAACAGACCAAAGGGTGTGGCAATGGCTGTCTTCGGGATGTCCTCGGGGGTGACAGGTATCTGGTGATATGCATGCACAAGGTCAATGTGAGAGAAGATTGTAGCTCCCTGTAAGGTAGCCGTAAATGGAGAACCGGGTATTTGTTAGGGACAGTGACCCTATTCAGTGCACGAAAATCCCCACAAGGTCTCCAATCACCAGGAGTACGTTTCGGCACCATATGCAACAACTGGACGACGAAGGGCGGATGATGCCAAGCTCCAACATGTGGTCAAACTCTTGGCGAGCAACACATAAACGTTCAGGTGCAAGACGCCGAGTACGGGAAGACACAGGCGGGCCAGTTGTTGTGATATGGTGAGTCACACTATGTTTGATGGGGAGATTTGCAATACAGGCTTCTGTCACTCCCGGAAAGTCTGACAACAACGAGAGGAAAGGATTGTTTGTGTCCTGACGAGTACGTGTAATGCCTGAAGAAAGACTAGAGGCAAGGCCATTCACACGAAGGTGTGTAGTGGAATCCAACAGGGTTCGATGTCGGACGTCTACAACAAGCCCAAAGTGATGCAAAAAGTCGGCACCCAAAATAGCTTGTTTTACATTGGCAATGATGAAAACCAATCGGAAGGTGCGACGTAACCCAATGTTCAGCGTGCAGGAGCGTACACCATACGTCGTGATCCGGGACAGCCTGTAATGTGAAGGTGCTGTGCAGACATGAGCGCTCTGTACGTGTTGGAGGGACAACACTGACTTCGGCACCAGTGTTGACAAGGAATCGGGTATGATTATGACGATCATATTATGTGAAATAGGCGACCAGGGTGGGTGTGGCCGGCAACACTTGTCGCCGCTAGCGTCCGGCCTGCCCGTTTGACGACCAGGAACAGGGGGTACTTATGGTGGTACCAACAAAATTATCCGATGCGTCATCAGCTGGAGGTGGAGTTGGGGAGCGACGAGGAGGACGAGGGGTGGAGCGTGACAATGAGCGAGTGCGAGAAAGTTTGTTAACTAGCTTTGCCAGCCGTTGGATCTCTGAACGCATGTGTTCCATTTCGGCGGTACCAGCAGAAGAAGGTGCAGAGACGGCGGCAACATGCGACTTCCATAATTTTATCGGCCATCTCTGCCGGGTTGTGCTCTCAGGGGTAGATGCCAGCACCATTCTGACGTTCTGGGGCAACCTCTGTAAGAACAACTCACGTAAGAATGAGCTGTCAACCCCAGGACGGTCTCCAATTAGTTGTTGCATCCTGCGGAGAATTGTGTAGGCTTACGATCACCTACTTCTCCAGTGAACAGTTGTTGCAGTTTGCGTTGCCCTGACAGAGCGGTGCGCTTAGTAAGCTGTTCCTTCAGTGCAGAATACGGGTTGTCAGCAGGCGGCCTGATTCGAAGGTCTCTCACTTCTGCCGCAAACTCGGGGGCCAAAGACGAGACTACGTGGTCAAATTTGGAACGCTGGGATGTGATTCGCCTGCAAGCGACTGTGCCTCCACCTGGGCAAACCATACCTCCGGGTCCGCCGGCCAGAAGGGCGGGAGCTTCAGAGTAACAACCGCAGAAATGTCACCAGAGGTGGGTGTGGTCATAGTGGCGGCAGCGGAAGAAGAAGAGTGCGAACCGGAAGTAAGAGGAATGAGCGATTCATCAGGACTGCTCTCAGAATCCATCGCGAGAAATGTCCGAAGAGCGTTGAGGTCACCATTGTAGCGATTAGAGAAGGCTTAGCTAACCACTAACTAACTATAGTATTCGGTTTTAATACTTCATACAAAATGCTGACTGATACAATGATACACGTGCAAAGGTAGTATAGTAAGGGATGACAACAGAAAATACGAGTTCAAAGTTCACTACAGGGTATTGGTGATGACTTGTTAGCAAACAGCTGTCCTCAGCAAGGACAGATGCCCTGGTTATAATGAAACCAAGTTAAAATCTGTGTTGTCTAAATTAGATATGTTTTTCAGTGTTAAACCTGGGTTATGTAAGACTGGTGTGTGTGAGATCGTGTCAGATGATGGTGCTAGTGTTGTAAACTAACCTCCAATACAGATACCTGGAGGCATAAGGGATGCAGTGAGAGCTGAGTTGGACAAGTTGTTAGATAATGGTGTTATAGTAGAGTCTAGGGCAGACTGGGCAAGTCCCCTTGTTCCGGTAAGGAAGAAGGATGATAGTATCCGCCTATGCGTAGATTATAGAGAGTTGAATGCCCGCACACCCCTCAGATGGTTTTGGCTCCCATCCCTGACTGAGATTTTAGAGAAGGTGGGTTGAGTCTTTGTCTCTCAACTCTGGACCTCACGTCTGGTTTTCACAAGATTGAAATGTCAGAGAGTAGTAGCGAGTTAACTTCTTTCGTCTTCCCGTTAGGCAAGTACAGGTACAACCGGATGCCTTTCGGTCTTAAAAATACTCCCGCCACATTTCAGGCGGTTGTCGAAGAGGTGTTGACCCCGGTTAGGGAGGTGTGTAAAAATTATTTAGATGATGTGGTGGTGTATAGCTCGTGTTGGGAGGACCATTTGGTGGATTTGGGTAATGTTGTTAGGTGTTTGGGTGATGCTGGGCTTACGTTGAAGGCCAAGAAGTGTGTGTTTGGGCGGAAGTACTTAGAGTACTTGGGACATAGAGTTGGAGGAGGTGTTTTGGCAGTGCCCGAAGTGAGAATCAGGGCTATGGCAGAGTTCGAGCTTCCCAGAACGAAGAAGCAACTACGTTCTTTCCTGGGCAGCATGTCTTATTATAGACAGTTCATTAATGGATATGCCAGATTCTCGAGCATGCTCTCCCAGGCTGTGGCTCTCAAGGCTCCTCAGAGGGTCGTCTGGACGGACGGGCTGACAGCAGCTTTCCGTGAGTTGAAATTGTCATTGTTGTTCTAACCATCCCAGGTCCTGAGGACGAATTCGTGTTATATACTGATGCCTCGGGAGACGGCATTGGTGGCTGTCTCCATGTGAATAGAAGTGACGGTGAGAAGCCAGTCGCTTTCTACAGCCGGCAGCTGAGACAGGCTGAAAGAAACTACAGTGTTACAGAGTTGGAGTCCCTAGCAATTGTGGCTTCGATCCACCATTTAGAGTATCATGTGTATGGCCGCCCCCTGAGGGTGGTAACCGACCATAAGGCATGTATGGCTCTCAGAAGTAGTAGCAACCTGAACAGACGCCTTCTGCGATTTGCACTGGCCCTGCAAGATCGGGAGGTGGAGATTGTGCATCGACCTGGAGCCGGCCATGGAAACGCAGATAGTCTTAGTCGCCAGTGTTGGGACCGAGACGAATCAGATGTGGCCACCATGGGTTTGTCAGCCACGCCCCCTGATCATGGCTTGAAGGGGGATGTGATGCTCTGCCCGAAAATCAGCGATCTTATTCTCAGGCAGAGGGTATTTCCACTGCCACCAGTCCTCAAGTATTACTCAGTGCTGCCCGCAGCTCCCCAGTAGTACAGTAGTTTTAAGAGTTTTAAGTCTTATCCACACACATACAGCATACGTACAAATAACTGAGTTACAACGAAAGGCCTGGAGTTCACTAATCCTCCAGTATTTAAAGTCTAGCTAGCTAGTTATGTGCAGGCGCCTCATTGGTCACCCTTGGATCCCGCCTAAACACACAAATATACAAACTACAGCTAACTACCATTGCACACGAAATGCAGTTCAATTAGTTCAGTTCCTTGCTTCCTGTCAGTTCTTGACTTCCTGCCACCGTCCGGGCCCCACACCCCCCGGGTTTAAGATCGACCCGGCGATCTCCATCTTTCTCAGGGCCTTGGATGTGGCGCTCTGTAACGTCGTCGCTAAGACGATCCAGTCCGTCCCTTGTCGCTTCTTCGACATCCGGTCCATTTCCTGTTGCTTCATGTTCGTTTGGTTCCTGCTGCCCAGTGTCTGTGTCCCCGTCCGGCCACATTCTCGATAGACCATCGGCGTTCCCCATGCTCTCTCCTGGAACGTATTCTATGCCTTCAACTCTACCCGATAGCTTTAGGGCTATCCGCCGCAGCCTAGGGTTTAATCCAGACTGTGACGTGCCTGATACTAGTGCCAAGTTGGGGCGGTGGTCTGTCATCACTCTCACCCGCCTACCATATAGGTACGGGTCGAAATGGTCGATGGCTGCCAACACTGCCAGGGCCTCTTTTTCAGAGACAGAGTATCGGAGCTCCGCCCCTTTCAGGATGCGTGAATAGAAGGCCACAGGTAGGTCCTCCTTTCCCCGGCGTACGTGCAGACATCCTCCCACCGCTCGGTCCGAAGCATCTGTATACAACACATAAAGCTCCTCGTCCGGGCACGGCACATTTAACACTACACACTGACACAAACATGATCTCAACATATAAAAAGCAGACTCACCATCCTGAGTCCAGATGATCCTGTCCGATGCCTCCCTCGATGTCAGAGGAGTGAGGACAGCCGCAGCCTTGGCAAACCCAGGGACGAACTTCCGGTAATAACCAATCGTACCTAGGAAGGCCTTCAACTGCTTTTTCTTTGACGGAAGTGGCCACTCTTTTAACGACCTGACCCTATCCTCCGGCACACTCAGACATCCCTCGCCTACCATGTGTCCTAGGTATTTGAGTCGTCGTCTCCCAAAGCAACACTTCCTCAACTTAACCTTAAGCCCTGCTGCGTTAACTACCCTTAGAACCTCTTCCACATGGACTAAGTGTTTCTTCTATGACCTGGAGTAGATTAAGATATCATCCACGTAGCAGCTCGCAAAGGTTACGTCCCTCAAGACCTGGTCCACCACCTGCTGGAATATAGCAGGGGCGTTCTTGAACCCAAAAGGGAGTCTCTTGTAGCAAAATTTCCCTTCCTGACAGCTAAAGGTAGTAAGGTCCCGACAGTCTTCCGTCAGTGCCAACTGATGGAAGCCAGCAGTCAAGTCCAAAGTTGTTAAGACCTTGCACTCTCCCGCCTGATCCAGCACCTCGTCAAGAGTGGGCATGTGGTGCCTTATCTGAGGTGTCGCCTCATTAAGTGCCCGGAAGTCGACGCAGACACGCACACTGCCGTCTGGCTTCCTGACGGGCACTATGGGAGAGCACCACAGACTATCATCAGCCCTCTCAACTATGCCCTGTTCGACCAGTTTACTCACTGCCTCCTTCACACCTTCCTTTAAGCTGAAAGGTACCCTACGGACAGGTTGATTTACAGGTTATACACCCTCCGTCACTGTTAACTTCACCTTTCTTCCAGTGTACAGGCCTGGTGTCTCGCTAAATACATGGGCTTGCCTATCCAGAACTTTCCTGAGCTCACCCATGTCAAACCCTTCACACTCCTTCTCACCTAGGAAGGTTTTCTCTCCCTTGGTTTCGTGTTCCAGGTATTCAGCCACTACCGCTCTGAACACCGGTTTGGTACCACAACTCTTCAAGTTATTTATGTGGACGACACGTCCCTCTCTTGGCAACCCATTGCCAACCAGCCGGTAGTTAACCTTGCTCAGGGCCTCCTTAATAGTAAAAGGTCCCTCCCAGGAGGCTTGAAACGCTCCTGTCCTACCCGGCACCTTGAGGTACACTCTGTCGTCTACATTGTACACCCTGGTAGATCTAGTCTGGTTAATCTTGTCTCTTTGTCGGTCCTTTTGCTGTTTTCTACGGGCCACACTCAGGTCTGTCAATTGAGCTACTCGTTCCTTTAGTGTCTCCACCCATTTAGTCAAGGCGACCTGTTTAAACACATCGTCTGTCCAACCAACATACACGATGTCTAAAGGGCCTCTAACCTGAAACCCATAAACAAGGTCAAATGGACTGAGACCCGAGTCTGAGTGTGGCATCTGCCGCAAAGCAAAGAGTGCCAAAGGCAGAAACCTCACCCAATCCAGACCAGTTTCTCCAGCTTTAGCCAGCATGGGCTTTAGTGTCCCATGCATTCGCTCCACAACGCCATTGCCCTGGGGATGGTAGGGCGTTGTAGTTAGCTTCCCACAACCAAACAGCTCACACACTTTCTTAAATACACTACTGGTAAACACACTACCCCTATCTGTCAAGATAGTGTCAGGCAGACCCGTGCGGCACATGATGCCTACGAAAGCCTCTGCTACCTCTTGTGCAGTTACGCCTCTCAAGGGGGCTGCTTCTGGCCATCGGGTAGCCATACAAGAATAGGTCAGGATATACTGGGCCCCTCCCCTTCCTTTAGGAAGAGGGCCCACAATGTCTATAGCCACCGATCTGAAGGGCTCCCCAACCACTGGGCGTTCCTGTAGCGCAACAGATTTGTTCCCCACCTTGTTGTGGGTGGCACAGAGTTGACATGCAGAAACATATCTTGTTACGTCCCCTGACAACCCTGGCCATGTGAATAACCTATTCAACTTGCTCTTCATTTTCTTGACACCTAAGTGCCCACCAAACTCATGAGCCAATCCCAGCAATCTCTCCCTATCTTCTCTTGGCACAACAATCCTGACAACTTCCTCTCCCAACTCCCCTACTAGAACATGCACCAGCAGACCATCCCTTACTTCATAACCTCGAAGCTTACTTTCTGCCAACGTCCAGTAATTCTTCAGTGAGTTATCGTCTAGTTGTCGTCGTGTGAGGTCAGCCCTCGTCTCTCCTTTACCAGACGGCAATTCTAACCTCAAACAATCCTCAGTTCCAGTTGGTGGACCTACGGGCTCTGGTAAAGGGTCACCATCACCCACCACCCTAGTCATAGATTCACTAGGCTTCGTAGAGGGAGGAGTCTTACTTGCCTCGCCCCCACCTGGGTCACCAGTTTCGGCTACCTCACCATTTGCAGTGGGAGGAGTCTTGGCTACCTCACCATCTGCTGCGGGAGGAGTCTTACATGCCTCCCGTGCTTCCGGTTTAGCCTTCCTACCCTTCCTCCTAGTCCTATTAGGTTTCACACTCGCACTAGGTTCATTGGGGGGAGGAGTCTTACATGCCTCACACCCAGATGGCTTACACCTACGAGTACTATCAGCAGCATTCCCGTTACTAGTGCCAGTCACTGTCACACTACCACGGCTGCTAGTATTGTTATTGTTTACCACCGTCACTCCGTTGTCATGGTTACTGTCTTTCTCACCACCAAGACTCATCTCATCACCAAGGTCCACAGCTACTCTGACCCTCGACCCTGTACCAGTTTGTCCGTCAACTGTACTCCGTCGTGCAGTGTCACTCTTGGCTGTGTGTCCCGGACTTGAGGTCGTCAACACGGTCGACTCTGTCTGAGTTTCTGTTCCCGTACAACCCGTACCAAGTCGGTCATTACTTGTGAGTGCTAGTTCTGCTTCGCGTTCTGTCTGCTCCCGCACAGTCTTACTCTCTTTTGACTGACTTCTCGTGACTACCCCACACCTCTTCTTGTGTGTACCCGTCACGTCTGCAGCTGCTGCTGCTGTCATTAGTAATGTCGTGGCCCGCTCAGTTCCTAAAGGAACTGCAAACAGAACCTTGTCAGTTGTTAATTTGTCAGTTACCGCTACCTCTAGCTTATAAGACTTCTCTCCAACTGACATCCCCACAACTGCGAGTTGTGCTTCGACCTTCCCACCTTCAAACCCTTCAAGCAACACTCTCTCGTCTGTCAATTGGGCGTCGGGAACTAGTCGATTAGGTACAACAGTGATAGTAGCACCTGAGTCAGGTATAATACTACATCCTATCCCATTTACCTCTCCATGCACACACGTCCCTTCATCAACCCCAACTACGTAAGTTCGTTTTGTGTTACCGTTAGATTTTGGTTGGTTAGTCTGAGGTGTTGATGTCTTCTGGTTTCGTCTGTCAGGGCATTGGGATGCCTTGTGTCCCTTCTGTTTACAAACAAAGCACCGCAACCCGCTACCTTGAACTGACTCCTTACCCTTCTCAACCTTCTCAACTACTATTGCCTCTCCACCCATCATCTCTCTCAAAGTGACACCAATATCTAGGATCTCTCTAGAGTGGTATAACCTATGGGTATATACATGGGGTGTTTCGCTTCCTGAAACCATACTTGCGTAATAGGCTTGGGTTACGAAAGCTGCCCACTGTTCGGCAGTAGTACATAGCATAGACACACGGGTAACCTCATCATGCACAAACTGTGCCAGCTCCCTTCGGTCCCTGATATGGGCCCGCCTCTTAGGGAACATCTGAGCCCCGATGGTCCTGAGGCTTCTACCATACTGGGTAAGGACTATTTTTTTTATATTGTCGTAATCCTCACCCTCCCTGATGGCAGTTGCCGCCTTGTCTGTGATCTTCGTAGGTAACTTATTAACCAATATCCACTTCCACCTCTCTTCCTCTATCTCTCTCTCCCTTAACTGGGTCTCGAGACCTGAGATATAATTAACAAGGTTACCACCCTCAGAAAATGGGGCAATATTCTTCACTATACGTTCCACCTCCTTGTCCCTGTCCCTCACACCACGCACTACCTCACCTACAGGCACCGTGCCTTTGGCTGACATAACAGAATCCAAGAACTCCTTAAACTGGGAACTAGTTAAAGTGATATTCCCTGCTCCTCCAGTGGTACTACCTCTACCTTCTACCTTATTTGTCTCCTTCTCCCTCACTACCTCCTCTGCTGGCGGTGTCATAACACTGTCCAGCGGCCTATCCACACTAGAAGCCCTCATCCTACGATTAGGAGGTGGCTTACCCTTGGTTGGGTCCACTCCAGACGGAGGCTTAGCCTTGGGCCGTACAGACGAGTCGAGGTAGGTCGTCGGCGACATCTCAACCTCGGTGGACACTGACAATTCGTACTCCTCGTCCGTTCCGCTTTCTGGGTTCACCGCAGCCCCTGGCCTCCCCCTCCTCTGTGTTGATTTCTTAGGAGGCATCTTTCAGGAGTCAGTACTCAGGTGAGGTCTAAAAGGAAAAGAAGTAATAAGGTAAGTACAGAAAGTAAATGATGTTATCGGGCTACAATAATTAAACACAAACACAACACAGGTGATTAGTCCTGTGCCCGGCTAGAGTCTTCCTGTGGTGGTTGACGTCTTCCAGAGGTGCTGTTCACGTTGTAGGCTCCCACGTCTGCGTTCCGGTCGACGGCGGCTCGTTACGTACCTTACGTACGTTACGTTCCCGACGTAAAGTTGACGGCGTCCTTGCGTTCCGGTTGCGTTTGAATGCGTCCACCCGGCGTCTAACGTTCGAGTTCTGGCGTCTAGAGGTTACGGCAACGTTTCCTTCGGCGTTTTTTCGTCACGTTCCGAAGGCGTTGATTTGGGACGATTAGTGTCGGTCGGTGTTTGTTCCGAAAGGTCACCTCTCGTCGTAGAGTTGGAGTTAAGTGTTTTTCTTCTTTTTCCAACGTGTAGAGAAAATAGCAGAGTTTTGCGTCTGTTCCTCTCGGTAAGCTGAAGATAGTGTCGAAGTTTTACGTCCGCACCTCTCCAAAGAGTTGTAGAGAAGTGGCTGACTTTTACGTCGGTCCTTCTCGAGTAGTAAATCGTTCGATTTCGACAACGGGGTTACGGTGGCTTGATCAGAGGTTTAGTTCTGATCCCACCGCTGCCACCAGCTGTGATGCTCTGCCCGAAAATCAGCGATCTTATTCTCAGGCAGAGGGTATTTCCACTGCCACCAGTCCTCAAGTATTACTCAGTGCTGCCCGCAGCTCCCCAGTAGTACAGTAGTTTTAAGAGTTTTAAGTCTTATCCACACACATACAGCATACGTACAAATAACTGAGTTACAACGAAAGGCCTGGAGTTCAATAATCCTCCAGTATTTAAAGTCTAGCTAGCTAGTTATGTGCAGGCGCCTCATTGGTCACCCTTGGATCCCGCCTAAACACACAAATATACAAACTACAGCTAACTACCATTGCACACGAAATGCAGTTCAATTAGTTCAGTTCCTTGCTTCCTGTCAGTTCTTGACTTCCTGCCACCGTCCGGGCCCCACAGGGGATGATGTGGGTGTGGCCACAAGAGAGAAGAAGAAGAAGAGAGAAGAATAAAGAGAAAGAGAAGCTCAAGGAGAACATTGTCATTGTGTCATTGTGTGTGTATATATCTTATGAGCAGCATGTGCATAGTTGAGGGTGTGTAATTTCGTGTGTTAGTTTGTGCCCCGGACTTCCGGTGGATCGTCTTTCATTTCATATGTGCGCATGAGTGACAAAGGACTCAAATAGCCGGTCACGCTTGCGTCTCATCAGTTCACTAATATCAAGATAGATTTAAAACTCTACTTGAACTCTGTGGATTCTGGTGGCAGCGTCGTCGGGAGCAGCTGGCTAGTCCATGAATATGTTGAGTCAGGGCTTCCGACAACTACTTTACCTACATCTGTCACAATAAAGCGGATTTCAAGGATAGTGGCCCGAAGATTTAAACAAGCATCAAAATGTTGCACTAGACAACTTAAGTCCATTTAATGTTTCGATCGATTTGAAGAACTAAAATAAGGACCAGGCTCATGTGGAGTTTCTCTGATATCTTCCATGCCAGATATGGGTGAAAACTTTTCATCTGCTTGATTTCAACCTCTTGATTTTGAGAATGATCACGAGATCTGGTAAGGATAGATAAAATAAGAGACAGGCTCCCTTTCGTCAAAATATAAGTGCAGCCTTGGCTGCACTAGCCGCACCCATTTCAATGTCCCTGCCCCATTTTTTTTTAACCCTGTAGGTGGTTATCTCTAGCATGGTTAGCTTTTTTTTATTAAGACAGCATTATGCATACTGTTTCATTGTGCCAGCTTTATCCACGTACGTGAGACACATACAGACATCAAAACAAACGTGAGTAGTCTTAAATTAGCCTTATAATTACCTATACCACGTCAAGAATGACTCTTCGTAATAATACATATCAACATACTGATATACCAAATAATTTTTGGGTGCCACCTACTCTGTATTAACACTGAGGGTTTGCATTGTCTGGGATCACCCAGACATAGAAGATATAACATTTTAAGAACACAATCTCATGATTGTCAGCACCTCATCAACACCTAGTTAAACACTTCACCCTTTTCTCATACTATACACAAGTCGTCGGACTTAATGATATTCATGATATGTAAACCCACACTCACCTTCACTTAGTTATTTCTTTATATACCGCATGTACTTTTGATAATTTGTTGTTCACCTCTGAGACCTCTAGCAAGTACCAACGTTAGAGAGTGCGCTCTTTACAGCTACTGAGCAAGACTGCAAGCTCACGCAAGCGGTTGCGCTCAGCCTTAGCCGCCACATCAAGTGAATGCCTGGTCCTTCAACTTTGTAAGTAAGGAGGCCATCTGGAACGTTGACCCTCATTTCCCATGCACAGTCTATCCACAGACGCACCAGAGGCTTCCTATACAGCCTCACATTATCACGCCTCATACAAGACCTAGGGGGTCACGTTCATTTGGTCCTTCGAGCCTGCAAAGGACTAGCCAACTAATACATTCGTTTTCGTTCGATCACTATTTCAGTTACAGTTTCCAACTAGTTGAGTTAGCTCTTAGTCTAATTTCGTTTTCGTTTCGCTTCTCTCGACTCAACATGTCTACACCTACGGAGGACGACGCCTCAAGAGCAAGCCTCGAACTTCTACGCTGTCAGAGAGCACATCGACGTGGAGCGATCACTCGACTTTCCAAAAAACTCTCCCTTCTGCTAGACAAACCCCTCAGTTCCGTCCCCATACATGCTGTCAAGGAGCTAGAGAATGACATACGAGCAGACGTTACCAAACACGAGGCACTTCAGGTCGAAATGGATTCACTGCTGGATGAAGAAACCATTGACTCCGAATTTACTGACCGTGCTAAACACGATGATATACACTCCAATCTCATCTCGGAACTTCGCTCTCTCGAGGTAACTTGTACTACCTCGATGGAGTGCAACAGCTTACGTTCACGCCTTCAGGAACTCCTGGATGAAGGAGATGGCATTGCCTCAGCTGAACTCGAGGGACTCTCCTCCTCTAGGGAGGCTCTCAGGATGAAGGTTCTAGGCCTACCTGATAATCGTACCATACAGGATGCCTTCGACGACATCAATGCTCTCTTCGTTCGCACAAAGAAGCTCATATCCTCCACTCCTTCGTCTTCTACGCCTACTACTTCGAAAGAGACACCGGACAGACCGAGGATGGCACCCCTCAACCTCGACATTCCGCAGTTTCATGGCGACCCACTACAATGGGATTCCTTTGAGCTTAGCCTTCAGTCACTGCTCAAGCATCGGGCTGAGGGCTACTCGGATTTGGACAAATTTGCTATTATCCGACAGGCTGTCGTTCCACCCCAAGGCAAACACTTGGTTAACGACCACATGAAAGGAAGTTCGTCCATACCCTCACTCATTGAAGCTCTTCGAGACATGTACGGGAGATCCCAGATAGTCATTCCGATACTCGTCCAGAAAATCACAGAACCACTGAAGATAGACTCCTCCATACCGGCACTCCAGAAGTTTAAGGAGCGGGTGCTGGATAACTACCGTTCCTTGGACAGTCATCTGGGGAACAACTTAGCCAAGTTCATGCCTCACCTACTACGTCCATACTTCGTTGGGGAACTTAGAAAAGAATGGGATCGTCTACTCTGCGACAAACTCCCCGAACCAACCATAGCAGACTTGAATGAGTTCATTAACAAGCGTCTTCGGTGGGCTGGTATGCAACATGCCACCAATGCCCCTCCTACCTCGTCTCCGTCTTCGCCGACCGTCCAACCTACGTCTTCTACATCACCATTTTCGCCATCTTCGCCTCGCATGAGAACCACTCCTAAGTGTGCATTGTGCTCAGAATCACACTGGCTAGGTCGTTGCTCGACTTTCATGGCAATGAGTGTCGAGGACCGCAACAAAGTGGTGAGAGAAAAACGCCTCTGTCTCAACTGTTTCACCAACGGTCACACTGTCAAGGGTTGCACCAACAAGCACTCCTGCAGGCACTGCAACCAACGTCATCACTCGTACCTACACAGAGACCAGAGATCAAGTACCTCGACGACACAAGCCACCAACCCTTCAACACCTGATAAGGCCATGACAGTGCTGTCCAAGCCCGATTCTCCACCTACACCCAACACACCGCCAGAGAACAAGGGGAATTTCGTATGTACAGTCGTCGCCTCTCTCCAGCATGAAGGCCTCAAAGTTAAAGCCAGAGCACTACTCGACCATGGCAGTGGGGCCACTTTCATGTCAGAGGAGCTGGCATCTACTCTCAAATTAAAGAGACATCCTCAGGACAGGCTGTTTGAAGGCTTCAGCCAGGGCACTGTTCGCTCTCGCTTCTATGTCGTTGCATCTCTACACTCCAACACCTCAGAATTTGTTTCACCTCCTATAGAATATTCCGTCATATCTCATGGACTTAGAACTACCCCACCAGCCGACAGGGACCTGGTGGCGGAATACGCTGCGGAAAATGGACTTACACTATCGGACCCAGAAATGGGAGGCGCCGTGGATATTCTCTTAGGACAGGAGTACCCCTGGGACTTCTGCGGCAAAGTACAACGCATCAACAGGCACAGATACATCAAGACCAACTTTGGGGTCGGTGTGATTGGTCCTGTCCAAGGGCATGTAAAAGTTCTGACTGTGACCTACACCGCTACACCCTCGGCCCAGAACTTGAGCCGACTCTGGGAACTGGATCAGGTCCCGGAGTCCTTTTGTCTCAGCCGGGTGGACCAGAGTGTGGTTAATCACTTTCACGCCAACGTCCAATCCATCAACGGCAGGCTCTCCGTAGCACTACCCATCAAAGACGATGCTCCACCACTAGGAGACTCGCGCAAACAAGCACTCAGTCGACTTTACTCTAACGAACGTTCACTTACCACGAAGAAGAAACTAGAAGCCTTCAACGTAGTCTTACGGGAATACCTTACCTTGGGCCACGCCCACATCATCCCTCAGCAAGAACTCCTCCTTGGAGCTCCGTGTTATTACATGCCAGTGCATGGAGTCTTCAAAGACACCTCCACGACGACCAAGATTCGACCAGTATTCGATGCGTCCGCCAAGACTACTAGCGGCTACACTCTCAATGATACACTTCACGTAGGACCAAACTTGTACCCACCACTGGCTGACATCTTGATCAAGTTCAGGAAACATACAGTCGGGATCTCTGCGGACATCAGCAAGATGTTCCGGGAGATCCGACTGAACAAGGAATACAGGAATCTTCACCGTTTTCTACTTCGCCAACCATCAGGACAGATCGTAGATTGTCGCATGGAACGTGTAACTTTTGGAGTGGCCTCCTCGCCGTTCCTTGCCACTCAGACACTACGTTACCTCGCCCAACTACATCGCGACACTCATCCAAAGGCAGCAGCAGCAATTGATCACGACTTCTACGTAGACGATTATGTTTCTGGTGCAGACTCTGTTCAGGAAGCCACCCAACTGCGTCTAGAGCTGTGTGATCTTCTCTCCAAGGCTGGGATGACCCTCAGGAAATGGAGGTCCAATTCCTCGGACTTCCTGGACCGGACACCAGCAGAACTCAGGGAAGAGAACACCTTCTCGCTCAGTTTGTCAGACAGCCCAACACCCAAGGCTCTAGGCGTCCATTGGGACGTGTCGACAGAAACACTCAGCATTTCCACTCCTACAATCACTGTCAACGCGGATTCAACAGTCACCAAACGTACGATCGCATCTGGTACAGCCGGCGTATTCGATGTGCTGGGACTCTTCTCCCCAGCAATCGTGCCAGCTCGTATACTTCTCCAAGATCTGTGGAAACTGAACATTACTTGGGATAAGCCCGTCCCACAACACGTTCGAGCCAAATGGGTATCATGGCTTCAAGAACTCTCCAGCATCACTTCACATCGAATTCCAAGACATATGACACCTTCAGGGAAAACCATCTTCACATCATTGCACGGATTCTCTGACGCCTCCTCTGTGGCGTATGGAGCTGCCGTGTATATCCGGACAGTTCAGGATAACAACTTAATCCACACAGCACTTGTTGTGGCCAAGGCTCGCGTCCTTCCGGTCAAACATACTACTATACCGAAGGCCGAGCTGCTTGGTGCTCAGCTACTTGCCAAGTTACTGGCTCACACAGGTCAACTCCTGAATGTCCCATCTCAAAATCTTCACGCCTGGACCGACAGTGCCATAGTCCTCTACTGGTCTTCAAAAGAACCATCACAACTAGCCAAAGATCGCTTCGTCGCCAACAGGATTCAAGTGATACAAGACCTTCTTCCCTCCACCAAGTGGAGACATGTACCAACAACAGACAACCCGGCTGACTTAGCGAGCAGGGGAGTCAAGGCTTCGGACTTGATTACCTCCACTCTGTGGTGGTCAGGTCCACCCTGGCTCTCCCAACCGCCTATTCGATGGCCTCTCACGAAGCTTGCTCGTCCTAAAGAAGCCACTGCAGTCCTCTCCATCTCCATCGCGGCCAACATGGATGCTAGTCAGGATCACTTCCTCAATCAACTTTGGAGTAGATTCTCCTCTTTCAATACACTTGCCAGAGTCGTGGCATGGATCAAAAGATTCCTCCACAACTGCAAGCAGAAGAATTCAAGAAACTCATCAGACATCATCACCTCGGAAGAATTTCTACAAGCTAAGAACTCTCTACTTCGACTTTTGCAGCAACAATCCTACCTGGAAGTTTTTTCGGCTATCAAATCGGACAAACCTCTTCCAAAACATCATCCACTCTACAGTTCATGCATCACATTGGTGCTTCATTGTCATACTAAGCCAAAGTATTTCAAATGGAATCTAAACGTAGCCTCACACCCATATTATCATGCTATGGTGGTTCACATGCTCAAATATTTTCCTATTCATGAATTATTTTGTATCTTTTTACGATTGTTTAGCTTGAAAAATTAATTGAGATGAACCTGGACAACAGGTTATGCTAGAAAATCAATATGTCAATAAAAGCATTTGTAAATGTAATGGAAAAAAAAATAAATAAAAGAAATTTACTTGTAAATAGCACATGCATAGTATAGATGTGGATCATACCAGCTTTTTCCTCCCCACTCATGGAACAGTCTAAGTATGAAGTTAAGGACTTAGGCAACAAGTCGAAAGGTCGGGTTTAGTATAATTACTATAATATTTGCTATTAGTACGAGATATTATTAGACTTATTGCCGTAAAAGAAACTTGACTAAAATAGCTAAAATGTAGAATATGTCAAAAATATTTTTGCATTGATGTAGTTCCAGACAAAACAACAACAATACAGCAACACTGACTACTGATACATACCTTTAAACATCTCATTTTTTATTTTTGCCCCAATTTCAATGAAGAAATGCCAACGCCCTAACCCTGAAAGGGAATCAAGTGTGACATTCTTCGACTTGGCATGATAAAGTGCTTTCCTGAGAACCATCAGGTCTTTCCAGCATTTGGAGATCTCATTGTGCTTGGTATCTATCTCCTTCTTCCTTCTCGACTGAAACACTAAACTACCTACGGTATCTCCGACACTGGCGGCCATTAGTCTCAGGACTAGACTCTTTACCCACCCAACACGTCGAAGACAAAAAAAGGGTTTGGTCAAGCAAAGTAAAAACTTGATACCGTCAAGTCACTACGCGTTTGACCGACCACCGGTACTTTTATTTGCGTAGTTATTAACCGTCAGTGCGCATGCGCAAGAGGGTTATAGTAGTCGTCTTGCCTGTCTTGTCTTGTGACGGACTATTTTTTAAAGTGGGAGGAGGCTGGTACTCTTCCAAGTAAAATGTATATGGAGTAGCTAGGTTTTTGTATTCAACAGTAAGGTTGTTTGCTAAATATATATTTCACAATGTGATTTAGTTGTTCTGTATTTCTGTCATCTTTTCACCTTTGTCATCTGTTGGTTTCTATTTGGAAAGAAAACTAAACCTGAAGTCATTGGGTGCTTGGGCTAGCTACTACTGGCAACCCCAGGAAAGATTACCAGAGGCAGATCCTGGTGGCAGCATTTTATTTATTTATATTATATTTTCCTGGAACAGACAGCCTGGTCATAAAGACTGAGTCCCCCACACTTGGTTTTACTTGCTTTTTTCAACATTGTTTCACAATAATTAGTATGGCAGATCTTATTAAAAAAAAAAAACAGCACAACTTTCATATAGTTTAAAATATATTATATTGATTTGATTCAGTTGATTTAATATCACCCTATCAGATTACTCAAATACCATGAAAAATACTCACAAATCAGGTATACACATGGCCCATAACCTTTTACTCAAATCTAAAATTAAGTGGATTTGTAAAGCACTATTCTTTACAGCTACTTTGCTTCCTTAACAAGCACTTCTAGTTGTGAGCAGGGCCTCGTGATAACACAGATAAGGCTAAAACAATGCATTTTAGGTTAGAAATTTTAGGGCTATTCTAGGTGGAACTACTGCTTTATGGCTTGGCTATTTAAGCTTGAACACTGGCTTGCAGGGTGGGACTATAGCATTCTAGGCTGGAACTATGGATTTTGACAGTAAAGAATGATTGTGGCACCCACAGCAGTGTTGGTAGTAATTCCAGCAGCCATAGTCCAAACCTAACTTTAATGCTTGGAACATAGACAGTCTCAGCAAAAAGCCATGGTTCCCAGCTTAAATAACCTAGGCAGGAAACTTTTTCTGAGTAATCACAAAGCCCCACAAGTAACAGGAAGTTAATTTTAAGCAAGCTCTAAAGAATCCGCTTAGTTTATGTTTTTACATGATACATGAGTACGTTTTATAGTAATTTGCAGAAACAAGAATTGTTATTCAGTGCATTTACTCCTGAAGTCAGTGTTTGTTATTGATTTTGAGTGTATACTGGTAGGAAGCAGCTAACAAGGATTCATTTTATTGGAGATTATAGCCAACACACAATAGAAATATTTTTCCAAGTAAATTATTGTGTGCACTATTACAATCAGAACACAAAACATACAATTAGCTAGATATGTAAAAACGCATATTATTTTCATCTAATTAAATAAGAAGAATAATATTCACAAATTGACTGAAAGGATATATGACACTCTATTGACTCAATAAATTTTCCTGTGCTACAAGCTACAAATGAAACTACTATTAGTCTAGTATAGAGTTGCATTAGAATAGGTATGTGGGGTATATGAAGTGCATATTACTTTGAGATTCACACTCATGTACATCGTCGAATAAAAAAAAAAGACTTACTCTTGGATGAAAGTTCCATAAACATTGCACCCATTTATATGTTTTAGATTTACCTTTAACTTTATACATTAGCAATCAAGAATAATATTATAAAGTTGATGCTATTGAGAAAGAAAGGAAATGTCTTCTGTGATTCCTCATACACACCAATCATACCCAGGGCATTTCCTCTAATACAGTTGCCTTTGTATAAACGCTATTTCTTTATTTAAGGCAATGTGAAATTGACTATAAAAAACTGTACCATGGTTAAAAGAAACTGGTAGATAATGATAATAGAGATTAACAATAACATAAAGATTCAGAAAACAACACTATACGTGTTGGATTTGTGTACATTGTTATTGTTACCATTTCCTCTGTACGCACATTACATAAACCTCATACTGTCTATATTAAGAGTATCTATGTACACAACTCCAACAAGTATAGTGATGTTTTCTGAAAAGTTTTATCTAAACTTCACACAAGCTGGTCAGAATTGTGGTGGCAGCCTACCTGCTCTCCATCCCACCACTGCATCTATATAGAATAATTAAATTATTTTATAACTTAACAGCAATGTTATCTGTGCGGCATCTACAGTATAACCATGTGGTGGTTGTTAATGGAACCAACAATCTTCAATAGTGTTCAAAATCAATTAGCGATAATCCACTTCATTGTGAGTGTCACTAAAAAAGTATCAGTCACAATCATAATTTATTATCAATATGAATACTTTTGGCAACTATTTCCAAATCAGTGCTATTGTAACAAAACTAACGTTTGTATCTGTGATGTTGTTACATAAATTTCTTTAGATATTATAGTACAGTCTCAGTCTATCAAACATGCTTTAAACAATAAACATAATAATTGGAGCTGCTATAATTATATGTTTACTTATTAAAATTACAACTTTACATAGTACAGTTAAAATGTCCGCATGGTGCACTTATAACTCGTATCAGCAGCAAATTATTATATTATCCATATTATTATAATAAGCTACCTTTATAATTATATCTAATTTTTTTCAGAACTGTGAGTTGTTACTAACATTCCTTTTTACTACAATTAATTAACAAAAAAATTATATTTATAACTTCTGCGATAATAATCATAAAATGGTCAAAGTTATGAATATTCGTTATTATTATTAACATCTAAAATATGATATTATTTATAACTTATTATTATATTAATTACTAGAAAAATGCCAAGGTTTTGCTAAACTAGAGCTTCCTTAAACAAAGAAAACAAAAATAAAATGCATCAAATTAAAACAATAAAAATAACCAATAAGTGTAATTTGTAATTGTAAATATTACAATAATTACCCACTGCAAAGTAATATTTGTAATTAAACTATAAAATAAACTTGGTGATTGTCCTTGTTTGAACTATTATTACGTGGTAAATTATAACAATTACATTGTAGAAATGGTTCATGAACTAAAAATGACCAACAGATGATCACAGAGTCAATGTATGGTGAATCATTCTTTTCTGTGTATATTTACTACAATTTAATGATAGGAAACTATGTACAGTGTATATGTTATATCAGCGCTGTTGTAAGTGTAATTTGTAATTGTAAATATTGCAATAATTACCGACTACAAAGTAATATTTGTAATTAAACTTTAAAATTAACTTGGTGATTGTCCTTGTTTTAACTGTTATTACGTGGTAAATTATACCAATTACATTGTAGAAATGGTTCATGAACTCAATTCTGCAACACTCATGGCATGAACTTCGATAACTTGAAAGGTATTTGATAAAAATGGTCAATAATCAATTTGGCATAAAGAAGGACTCTAAAATCCAGTATTTCAAACTGATGAACTTTTATGACATAGCAAAACATGAGATTAGAATAATGTTTTATAAAGTTAGGCTAATTGGTAAATCAAAATCATCAATGGTCTTAACTAACATTAGAACAATGTAGGAACAGGGGGGGGGGGAGGGTGGGGGGTACTAGGGGCACATGCCTTTGCCCACATTATTATCAATTTGCGATTATAGTAAGAATTAATCAGCTGCAGTGATTATACATTAGCTGCATGTAGAGACGGAAGACAAAAATAAATCGAATAGTTTGGGGATTAGCTAAATGTATTTGAATACTAGGTTTCTGCACCAAAGCTTTGAAAATTTTAAAAGAAAATTACTCCAGCACATTATGTTAGACACTGCTACGTCAACACATTCTATTGTATTGAAATTCATACCACCGTACAAAGTACACACATGATACAGAGTAAGTTTGTATGTTAAACTTCCTTTTGTTCCTGTGGAAACTATTAATTAATACAATGACAGCAATGTACTATCATGTAGACACAAAATACAACTGCGGCAATTGAATAGAAATCAAAGTTTATGTATGCTTAGCTACTTGTTTTAAGAAATGAAGCCGAAACGTTTAGCATGCACAAAAAGGCAGTTGTGTGTGTGTGTGATTTGTGAATTCTAGACTCCTGTTAGCTATTATATAGTGGAGCAACATTAAAGTATTAGCGAATATAATAGTATTCAAATTGGCAAAAAACTCACTCTTGATTGGGTGTACGAAAATTTTCATTCTACGTCCGTCACAACTGCTTTCCTTTTTGATTATTTTTACAGAATGCTTTTGATAAGTTGTTCAAACACATTTCAGTTGAATAGCTTGTGCAATCTATTCAACAACATCTGAATAGCTACACATGCTGAATATGTGTTTCTACACGACTAAAACAATTGAACACAACAAAGACCTATACCACATTAAACGCTTGCTGGTTTAACAAATTATGTTACCTACAATGTGCCATATATCTGCATATGAAGTGTGCAAAGTTGTGCTAGAGACTACTTGCACTCAATCATTTTATGTACACGACTACTCTCAAGTTGGAGAGTTTAGCAACATTATGTAATGGTAGAATTTGTTGTAACTTGACGACTAAATGTGTCAAGTAGTGTTGCAACTATCTCAGAAATTGTCAGAAAAATAACAAAAAAGATTCAGAGTAAAGCCACTTTCATCACATTGAATATTAACTTGGAACTTAGTGCTCACAGGCACATCAAGTGAGACAATCTTCTGACCAAAAACACATAAAAAATGTTCTTTTCTCTTTCTCTCTCTCTAATTTGTCCCTTAATTTGGTGCTTATTAAACACTGTAACAAGTATATTATTATTATAATAAGTTTTTCTTATTATCACATTGTAAGTTAACTTTTAGCAATCACTGCTAGCTAGGCCTTGTTTTACTGAGGTGTACTGTAAAATTACTGCATTAGTTTACCGTGCAATAAACTCTAATTCTGTAACTAAAAAACCAATGTACAACTTTCTATGTTTTACTCATGTTTTACATTTCCAGTGTAACTTTTGTTCCAGAATAAGAGTTAAGAACTTAAATAAGATCTTGTAAGATCCTATATCTTATAAGTTTATTTGAATGTTCCAAAAGATGATGAGCTCTTACAAGATCTTACAGGAACATACAAGATATTTTACATTATTTATTACTTAACAAAAACCTTGTACAATCTTCCTCAGTTCTTGTAATAATTTATAACAGGAACTTATAAGATATTTTGCACGACATATTTCATGTAAAACTTATTCAGTTTTTGTAAGATCTTGTTAGTACAAATTGGATCATATTCATTCTTATAGGATCCTACTGATCCTGTAGGATCTGACAAGATCTTATAGAATAATTTTGCTGGGTCCTCTCAAGCACACTATAGATTTATTACAACAGTACACTTCAGTATTCATATTCCTGCAAAAGTGGATTGTATATTTATGATATGGAGTAATAAACACATCATTAAAGGAAGAAGAAATTGACAACAGATTGTATCTAGCAACATTATCTTCGCGGCATCTGCCATAACACTCATAGTGGTTAGATTATCATATTTCTAAAACCACCAGCATATCAATATACTCAAACATGTAAAAACACTACTGCATGTTTTTGTTCCATACATTCAACTGGGGGAGGGGGGGGGGTGGGTGGGGATAACAGGTATGTTATATGGCATTATTTTATAGAGACAAGTGTATAAAAAGCATGGGCTACTGGAAGTTTTGGGTGAGTAAAGCAAAAATCAAACTAGTAGTTAGTACTAAAGACCCATAGTAGAGGAAACATGATACAAATTTAACAGTCTAATTTTCAAGTATTACTTTACTTGCTTTCCTCTCTATCCTTCCCCCACCCCCACCCCTCACATGCATGTACCAATCTGTAGGAACATGCGCAGAACAGTTTATATGTAGCAGCTTGGAATATAGGCTGTGTACTGTTAAAAACCGACAAATAAACTACTAAAATTGTCATACTATCAATGTTTGAGTAAACTATATTGAGTATTTAGGTTGGGAAAATTTAAAAACAACAACAATAAACTGTCTTAGTGTGCTCATTAAACCTATTAAAATTGAATATTCCCAACACTTCACATGTTGCACCAATCAAAATAATCTATGCTAATTTGTGTTGCCGTGATGTGATGACAATAACCACACCTACTATAATACCACAGCAAGCATTTGTCAAGCATATCATATATAATAGCCTATAATTCAGTTAAAGTTGCTGCTCTGGTCCGACTGGAGCTAAGCTCAGACAATTGTAACCACAGATCAGCTGTAATGAAGTTTATCATAGCTAACCGGTACAACTGAGAGTGACAGCAGGAGAGTACTCCCACATCAGCACTACTGTTGAAGCAGATAAGAGATTTAGCTGTCATCAAGAGAAATGGAAGTTTAAAGCAAATGACTTTAAAATCATTCATTATTAATAATAATTAACTCTTTCATTCACATAAATCATCAAAAAATCATTAAAACTCATTTTATGAAGTGGCTTCACATATCCGGAAATTTCACGTATCCGAACCAGGGTCGGTCCCATATAGGTTCGGATATGAGAGGGTCTACTGTATAACTCTTTCTCTCTATATAATATGTATGTATTCATGTAATATAAATTAATCTAAATACACAGGGTGCTATAGTGTTTCAATATATATGTTAATTTTAGAATGTTGTACGTATTCGTTATTATGATAAGTATCTTGAGTAATCAAAGTGACAACTTTCATTTTCCATTTACATGTAAATAGAAAACCTAAACTACATCACTTGGGATAGGTGTTAATTGTAAATATAATATATCTGTGAGTTTATAGCCAATACCAAATGTTTATGCCAGACAGATAGCATGTTTGTATGGTAGATAAAGATAATTGTTGAACTCCCTTCTTCCTAATTCAGAGTCTGAGTGAACTAGAGCTAACGATTTGACAAAAAACATCATTTTATAAAAGTTTTTTCTTGTGCGATGACATTGTTAAAACACATTGTAATAGTAACTCCACGACGTTGTGTTCAACCTACGAGTTTAATTGTTCTATTCTGCACTATCAGAGCTTTTACACATGTTGAGCATGGCCGCAACAATCTTACACAATGCTATAGATGGGAAGAACACATCTAATCTTTAGCTATTCATATTGTTATATATATATCTTGTGCCATCCATTATCCTATCTGTATAAATAACAACTGATATCCTACTGCGATTAAAATAATATTCATTTAACCATAAAAATATCTCCCACATTGCTGATGTAATTTATTAGCTTAGACACTGTATATGTCAAAACATTGGCATAAGAAATTTTTGTAATTCTATATAAGACTTGCAGCAGCCATTTCTAAAAGTGAAGCAGATACTGTATCATTTCTGTGACAAGATATTGAAATTGGGTCATTAATTGATTACATATTGTGTGTTTTGACAAAGTCACAATGACAACATTACGAGTTCACATTTTATTGTTACATATTCTTTTATTTATAGGTATTTTATAGAAGGTATTTAACTTTTTGACTAATTCTTTGAGAAATACAATGAAAATTCTTGTAAAAACATCTATTTAATTGTGAAGTTTTATTTGTATCACTTAAGTTAGTGCTTGATCATTTCCGGTACAGTATCATTGCAAATGAGTGCTACAGTTTTTCTGACAGTAACTAACAATACTAGTTATATGAATCTGAGTTATATTAAAAAAAATTATTAATTTTAGTGGACGTGTGATCAAAAGCCAATTTGCTGAATAATATTTTATACTGTTTCTTTTATAATGCTAATGCTAGTACTTCAATTCAGTATCATGTATGATGAGAACACTTCAATGACTGATTCTGTGCACTATTAGGTTTACACATGAGAAAATCACTTTAACTACAGACAATACTACCTAGATTTCAGTAGTCCAGCTAAACACTTACTATTTGTTGAAGAAAGTTAGCTGTTAAAATGCAAAAGTAGCTGATGCTAAAACACTTTCAAATTAAGGATAATGACAACAATGGGCGGAATTAGTCAATATTTAATTGGTACACGATAAATAGTGAACAGTGAAACCTCTAACTGATGAACATAATAAGGTAAGCCGTGTGTACATTGATGTACAGAAACTATTCTTGCTAGTAATAAAACTAATTAAAACATGTCCTAAACAATATTTACATGATGGACTAATGATATGATACTCAATGGTGACCAGACAATTGATGTGACCACTATATTGGATTTCAAGATACTACACACTACATGTGTACATGAGTACGTATGCTGGGCTTTATTGATTACAATTATTGTTTTCAGTCATAAGTGTTATGCTATTCTATTAATATTAATTCAACTCATTATTTCTTACTTTCTTATACGATTGTAGAACCAACTTAAAAGCCTGTTATATCATACTGTAATACAAATTTTATAACATGCCCATTAAACTCTATGCAGATCAATGTGACACAGGTTGTGAATATTGTCCTAGAGAAATTGATTGAAGCTGAATGAAACCAAACATGAGTTAGAGAAGTCCACGAAGAACAGATTGAAATATCTACTACAAAGTTCCCAACAATGCATTATAGAATTACCATTGTAATTGGTTGAAACAAAGACTAAACTCAATAAATAAGTGTATAACCAGACATTAGCTTCAGATACAAGCTAGGAGTTTGACTTAGGCGAGCTCACTCACTCTCCTTGAAATAGAAATTCATTTATCCTCCTTTAACAGTTTATTTGCTCTAAGTGTTGTCTCATTGATGATCGAATTTCCAATGAACTTTAGTCTGTGACATTTTTTAATACCTATATTATCTGTTTATTAAGTTAAACTTGGCAGCTGTTCAAATTATCCTATTTCAGGAACATGAGTTTTTGAAGATTCTGATGCTTTTTTTAATATTTTTTTGCGATTGTTTATGTATACAAAATCAGCGATTACAAGATTTAGTGAGAAATTCTTGGCTAAATTTGAGTATAATTTATCAAGATTACTGAAATGTATTTATACAAAATTTGGCAATGTAATTCTAGTCTAGAAAACAAGATTTATTAAGATCTTGATTGTGTATTATGTATGCAAAATCAGGATTCTTAGTCACTATATTGATGATTGCATGTAATTTTTTTTACACATGAAATGATATCCTAGCCAAGTTTTGTAAATATAACAGACTGTTGATTCCATACATTGGTCTACGTTATAAGAAAGATAATTCACAAACAAAACAATGCAAGATTTATCAAAATCTTGGTTACAGGTATTTATACTAAATTAATTTAGATGATTCTAAGTTAAGAATACGCAAGACTTGACATAATTGTAAATAATTCATGTTTAGAAAATTAAACATTAAATATAGAAATCTACAAGAAATGAATATTATCTACTGGAGTAAGCACTGACATACTTAGCTATAAGTTTCACATTTAATTCTCCCAGTTATTAAATAGGACAGTATTACAACTAGCCAACATTGTTATAAAGTGTATAAGCACTTGCAACAATATAAGAGAAATGAATTATTTTCATTAAGTTGGGTTCATTAATTTAGCTATAAGTAATGTTGTGGCACAAGTATTTAAAAGCATAATAATTATTTAGAAGAATTTATTGTACTCACATAAATGTGTGGTCAGTACATGCATTGCTTTCCACAATATTAGCAGACAACATGATAAATGACATTCACATGCTACAGGGGGTTCACCAAGGGCTAACCAAATATGTGAAGCTTTTGTATTTGATTTCCGGTAATTAAGTAATTAGTACATTGCAAATTAATGGGATAGAGCAACAGAGAATTTAGTGAAATAATCATAGTGAAGATGGTGGGCTATAGTGCAAAACATGATATTACTGTACACAATTCAATTAGTTACTACAAGTGCACATTACATAAACCGTGCGTTAATGCACGATAATAATAAATTATCATTGCATGCTATCAATATTTAGCATCACGGTCATGTGTATAGCATGTATAATAATATATTCAATCATTATCAATTAATTTCAGGTTTTAGTACAAAGTAAATCTTCTGTTAGCCATTATAACTTCCATCTTATCTGTACGGCATCTGCCATGAGCATGTGGTGGTAAAGATTAATCAAGTGGTCATTGAAAACCAACATTCACCACATTAGTGGTTAAGATCAATTAGAGTCTATCCACATCATTATTAGAGCCACTTAAAAGAAAATCTTATTTATCTACTGTAACAAGAACAAGTATAAGTAGTCGCCATTGTGATCATGCTTTTGCTAACAAATACAGAGACACAAATGTTGAGCAAGCCTGCCTTGTTAGGTTGCATAAAAACTGCAATATTATATAATGTAATTTACATAAAGAAGTTTTTTATTTCATGATGAAAAAAATTGTTATTCTATATATAGCAGTTGACCATTAATTACAGGAACTAATTACAGAACTACTTTCTAACCTTTTTCCTGAGAAGTTACAAAGTATAAAATTTAAGCCATTCTGACAACTTCTGTTACCACTCTCAGCTATACACTACAATAAAAATAGGGCCAGAGTTATTTTAATTTTATCTAAAAATATGAACTAATGTACTTATCTCAGCTTCCCCTAAGTAGTGGTCGGCACTTAAGCAGCTTCAAAACGGCGAGTTTTTAATATATTTCTGGTAAAGGGTCATGTATACAAGATCTGCCTTTGGAGTATTATTCCCTGTTGATTGTTAGTAGTTTCTTACAGCACAGGCCTTTATCATACATATATTTTTTTTTGATTGAGTATACCCTGAACTTGATGAGTCCTTATAGTACAGGTTGCATGCCCTCTACATAGGTATACTAATTAAATTTGTTTAAACATAAACAAGTTCTGATGAGGTGGTAAATCCAAGGCCAAGACAATGCTTATGTGCGGTTTGTCACCAAACAAGACTCTCTAACTACTGTTGGAGCTGCAGTCATCTCATATTTTCCCATGCCATGTGCTGTTCATGCAAGTTTCTGAAAATAATAAAATAAAATAAAAATGGTAAGCGATAAAAATATTAGATAATGAAGCTGGTAAACCATTTACAATAGCTAAACATTTAAAGACAATATTTTTTGTAATGATTGCAATTAGATGAAGTATATTTTCTTACAACATAAGACATGATTATTTGTATACATAAATGTCAGTCAGCAAACGAAACAGTTCAATTCTCACAGTCATCACACTCACACCTCTACTTCGTACCAATTGCAAGTCATTGTTAGATATTAATTATACTATAGGATACAATACATTATAAGACGGGAGAAAAAATTCACACACAAATATACAAAAAAGCAAAGGAGCAAAAATAAAAAAATATCAATAAAGTAAGCAACATTATTTGAGAATTACATAAAAATGAGTCACCATACATCACAAATGACTATAGACATCAATTCATGGCTATATTCATACATGTAAATATAAGGAAATGATGTATGTAAAAAGCGTAATTTTTAACAGTTAAGCAGCGAAAACTAAAACACAAAGAAAAGTGACAAACATTCAGTTGAAGTAATGACCACAACTGTGCACATAACAAAAAATACAGAAGTCTGATTCAGTACATTAGATTATGTTATTAGGACAGAAATTTTGAGAATGGGATTTCATCAGCATGTGATTGAAGTGGAAGCACAGCTACTTTAGCTGAAGTTATAGCACATGTTCTAAAAGTATATTGCTCTCACTCTTTAACAGACAGTAAAGTATGCACAGTCTTTATTCTCACAACACATACAAATCTCATTGTAAGCATACTTCTTTTATTTATTTGTTACTATAATGAAGTACCAAAAATACAAACCCCCAAAACTACATATATTATGAGATAAAAAGAAAATATTAGTTGGCATCAAGTACTATTATATTGCATAACACCCCCCCCCCCCCCCCCCACACACCTTTAGATTAATGATAATCATGAATACCATCAATTATCAATGTGGGCTGTTCGGCCTTGGGTTCGGTCCTTAGATCGGCTGGGGCAGGTAGTAACACTGCCACCAGAATCTGCTCGGTAAGTTCCAGCTTAGCTAGCTCCCCCAGCTCACTGGTTCCCTTGACCTAGGTCAGGATTTAGAACTAGTTAAATTTAATAAATATTACACAAAAAACAAACTAAAAAAAGAATAATGATTCCACGTGCGGGTAGTTCAATGCTGGCACGCGCATGTGTACAAACTGGACACACCCACACTCGCTAGCTATATGACAAAAAACAAAACAGATACGATCGGATATGCATACAAATATGACACACCTACACTCGCTAAGCTATATGACATATAAAAACAAGATACGATATACAATAATATATAAACAAAGTTCTATTCCTTTCTTCTTTCTTGATCTTTCATGTGGCTCTACCTACATATTGTTCCTTTGTCCTCCATGTGGCTCCGCCCACAATCAATAATACATATGTTGAGGAACTACATAGCTACACAGGTATGAGCAGCATTGTTATTAAACTGGAATATCTGCCTTCCTTGGTGTGGGGCTGGAGAAGAGAGAAGAGGAAGTTCAAAAAAAAAAGAGAGAAGAAGAGAAGAGAAAAGACTGAATGTTTGTATATGTGTGAGCAGAGTCCTATTGAATTAATAGTTTGTGTGTGGGTGAGTTTCTGTGTCCTTTGAACTATTGAGTGTTGAATGGGACCAGGACAGGTGTTGATTGTGGTCATCTGTACATGTGTAGAATGAAAAACAGCTAGTTTTTCTATATAAGTCGGACTGTTATGTGTGTTAGTTCTGTATTTCTGTCATCTTTTCACCTTTTATTTGTGTGTCATCTGTTGGTTTCTATTTGGCTAAAAAAAACTAAACCTGAAGTCATTGGGTGCTTGGGCTAGCTACTACTGGCAACCCCAGGAAAGATTACCAGAGGCAGATCCTGGTGGCAGCATTATTTATTTATATATTTTTCCTGGAACTGACAGCCTGGTCATAAAGACTGAGTTGATACCCACACACTTGGTTTTACTTGCTTTTTTCAACATTGTTTCGCAATAATTAGTATGGCAGATCTTATTAAAAATAACAAAAACAGCACAACTTTCATATAGTTTAAAATATTATATTGATTTGATTCAGTTGATTTAATATCACCCTATTAGATTACAAATACCATGAAAAATACTCACAAATCAGGTATAAACATGGCCCATAACCTTTTACTGAAATCTAAAATTAAGTGGATTTGTAAAGCACTACTACTTTGCTTCCTTTAAAAGCACTTCTAGTTGTGAGCAGGGCCTCGTGATGACACAGATAAGGCTGAAACAATGCATTTTAGGTTAGAAAATTTAGGGCTATTCTAGGTGGAACTACAGCTTCATGGCTTGGCTATTTAAGCTTGAACAGGCTTGCAGGGTGGGACTATAGCATTCTATAGGCTGGAACTATGGATTTTGACAGTAAAGAATGATTGTGGCACCCACAGCAGTGTTGGTAGTAATTCCAGCAGCCATAGTCCAAACCTAACTTTAATGCTTGGAACATAGACAGTCTCAGCAAAAAAGCCATGGTTCCCAGCTTAAATAACCTAGGCAGGAAACTTTTTCTGAGTAATCACAAAGTCCCACATGTAACAGGAAGTTAATTTTAAGCAAGCTCTAAACAATCCGCTTGGTTTATGTTTTTACATGATACGTGAGTACTTTTTAATAGTAATATGCAGAAACAATAATTGTTATTCAGTGCATTTACTCCTGAAGAGTCAGTGTTTGTTATTGATTTTGGGTGTCATGGTAGGAAGCAGCTAACAAGGATTCATTTTATTGGAGATTATAGCCAACACACGATAGAAATATTTTTCAAGTTAATTATTGTGTGCACTATTACAATCGGAACACAAACATACAATTCGCTAGATATGTAAAAACATATATTATTTTCATCTAATTAAATAAGAAGAATAATATTCACAAATTGACTGAAAGGATATATGACACTCTATTGATTCAATAAATTTTCCTGTGCTACAAGCTACAAATGAAACTGTTATTAGTCTAGTATAAAGTTGCATTAAAATAGGTATGTGGGGTATATGAAGTTCTTATTACTTTGAGATTCACACTCATGTACATCGTCGAATAAAAAAAAAAAGACTTACTCTTGGATGAAAGTTCCATAAACATTGTACACATTAATATGTTTTAGATTTACATTCAACTTTATCTCATGTATACCTTGTCTAGTACATTAGCAATCAAGAATTATATATGAAGTTGATGCTATTAAGAAAGAAAGTGAATGTCTTCTGTGGTGAAATTGACTATAAAAACTGTACCATGGTTAAAAGATACTGGTAGATAATGATAATAGAAATTAACAATAACATAAAGATTCAGAAAACATCACTCTACGTGTTGGATTTGTGTACATTGTTATTGTTACCATTTCCTCTGTAAGCACATTACATAAACCTCATATTATGAGTATCAATGTACGCAACTCCAACAAGTATGGTGATGTTTTCTGAAAAGTTTTATCTAAACTTCACACAAGCTGGTCAGAATTGTGGTGGCAGCCTACCAGTCTCCATCCCACCACTGCATCTATAGAATAATTAAATTATTATAATATATAGACAGTATGAGGTTTATGTAATGTTCGTACAGAGGAAATGGTAACAATAACAATGTACACAAATCCAACACGTATAGTGATGTTTTCTGAATCTTTATGTTATTGTTAATTTCTATTATCATTATCTACCGGTGTCTTTTAACCATGGTACAGTTTTTATAGTCAATTTCACATTGCCTTAAATAAATAAAAAGGCAACTCTATTAGAGGAAATGCCCTGGGTATAATTGGTGTGTATGGGGAATCACAGAAGACATTCACTTTCTTTCTTAATAGCATCAACTTCATATATTATTCTTGATTGCTAATGTACTAGACAAGGTATACATGAGATAAAGTTAAAGGTAAATCTAAAACATGTGAATGGGTACAATGTTTATGGAACTTTCATCCAAGAGTAAGTCTTTTTTCAATGCAAGAAAACCAGGTCTTAATTAACAAAAAAATTATTATTTATAACTTCTGCGATAATAATCATAAAATTGTCAAAGTTATGAATATTTGTTATTATTATTAACATCTAAAATATGATATATTTATAACTTATTATTATAATAATTACTGGAAATGCCAAAGTTTTTCTAAACAAGAGCTTCCTTAAACAAAGAAAACAAAAATAAAATGCATCAAATTTAAACAATAAAAATAACCAACAGATGATCACAGAGTCAATGTATGGTGAATTATTCTTTTCTGTGTATATTTACTACAATTTAATGATAGGAAACTATGTACAGTGTATATGTTATATCAGCGCTGTTGTAAGTGTAATTTGTAATTGTAAATATTACAATAATTACCTACTACAAAGTAATATTTGTAATTAAACTATAAAATTAACTTGGTGATTGTCATTGTTGTAACTGTTATTACATGGTAATTATACCAATTACATTGTAGAAATGGTTCATGAACTCAATTCTGCAGCACTCAAGAGTGAGTCTGTGTCATATTCATTCATTGTTTGCATAAAATATCATGTATGTATCACATTCAATCTGATATTGATTTCCCACTATCCAGTATAGTGTCCAAGTCAGTAATATGTGGTTTCACACTTGGGTAACCTTAAGAAGTTATTAAGCTACAAAAATTTCTCATATACCTGAAGCTTTCAAAAGTAATTGTTGTAATAGTAATCATTACATTTCTTGAGTCCCCTTAATGATTACTTTTGTTAGCATGTAGTTTATAATCGTAATGATTACATTGATGATGTAATTTTACATATCTATCCCTCAATCACTCATTCTCTCTATGTAACTGTATAAAGTTCAAAGTATTTCATTATTCTGATAAGTATCTTAAGCAAACAAAGTGACAATTTTCATTTACATGTACTACAAAACAAAGGGTACTTCACTTAGGACAGGTGCTAACTGTAAACATGTTTCAGTGGTTTAGAAGAGTACATTGAACTTTATTAACAAAAAATAAATGAGTCAATAAATTATTAGACTTGGCTGACTTTGTCTGGTCTCACAGCTAGATAGAGTCTAGATGCTACGAATTGTTATATTAGCAAATCAACGGCATGACATTACAAATGGAAAGAGAGAGGGACACGTGATTACATTACGTAATGCATGATCATTCTGTATAAAATGAATAATGTTACAATTACAATACACACAATGCAAGATATAAATGAGTCTTGAGTGCACCTTGTATTCCAACATAAACTAGATATTAATACATCTTATTTATAGTTACACTTTTAATCGCTAATCAAACTTTCGAAATTATACTTTCTCTATCTTGTACATATTAAATGGATCGATTAAGGATTATTTTTTTTAACAATATTCTGGAAGTTCAACCACATTTCAGTGGAATAAATACCTAACTGCTAGTCAATTTACATTTTATTTTTTAATTAAGACCTATTAACCATATTTAGCACTTGCTGGTTTAACCAATTGTGCATTCTACAATGTGCCATGTAAAGTAATTAGCAGACATACAATTTAGGAATGTGTGTGAAGTGGTGCTAAAGAATAGTTGCAGTCAATAATTTTTTGTACAAGTCATACTCTCAAGTTGGAGAGTTTAGGAATTGTAATTTTGTTGAAACTTGATGACTTAATGTGTTAAATAGTGTTGCCGCTCTGTCAGAAAAATAACAAAGATACTTGGAGTAAAATCCACTCTCATTACATTATATTTTCTTAAATAGGGACTTGTTAGTCAGAAGCACATCTAGTGAGACAATTTTGTGACAAAAAATCATGAACACTGCTCTTTTCTCTTTCTCTCTGTGTAAAGAGTTTGTATCTTAATTTTCTGCATTTGTTTCGATAAATCAATAATAGTAATTGAACAGTAACATTCATACAAAACGCTGTAAGAAATTCATTTTTGGTATAGATATAAATGTTTATTCCATGTATGTTTATGGAGCAATATACACATCATACAGGATGTAGAAATTGACAACAGTTAGTGTCAAGCAATATTTTCTTCGTGGCATCTGCCATAACACGTAGTGGTTAGATTGTTATCATGTTTCTAAAAAAAAACAACATATCAACAATTAATATCCCACATTATGTTATAATTCATTAGAGATGACTAGGTCTATAAATATTGATAGTATATATCATATTATTATTATCAATTTCAAAGAAAATTTTTTTAATGTGAATTATGTCATAAAATTTTACCGTCTTTATTGTTTATCTTTGGTATAGTATAGTTCAACATGGCTGTACTAATTTCTACCTACCAGTAAGTGATTATCAATTTCAATGTACCGTATAGTTTTTAACCTGTAGTGGTTATAATGGTTTTCTTACTTAATCGTACTTCAATTCATATTGATCATCACACACCAATAGAGTTAGCCCCCCCCCTCTCCCTCCAATTTGCAGCTTCAGTAAATAAGCTTTCAACAAAAATAGGAGCTCTACAACTTGCATGCAGCGAATGTGAATGTGAGCTATCGTAAAACAACTTTCTTGTCTTCCAGATCAAATGTTGCCATTTGCTAGGCTTGTTATGCTACAAAATACTATGTTCTATGATATATTATTTGATTTGTTGCTCCATAATTATCGGCTGTAAAGGTAGCCAAGAAGAGTAAAGCTGAAATAGGCAGTGAAACTGATAGTAATAATTAATTATATTGCGGTCATGTTGACCATGTGTTCATACTTCGCACAAAATCATATTTTGAGGAATGCATTTAGTACTTTACCAGAAGCTATTTAGTCATGTGAATCCGTGTCAATTAAGCGTGCAAATGTCAACGTTGCACATGAACAAGGGGCGGTAGTACAGGTGCCATTAATACTGTAACTGTTGTAAGAAAGAAATTAGTGAAATTTATGGAGTTTTTCGGGCGCTGTACAGCTCATCTCGTCTGTTATCAATTATATTTATGTTTCTTTCGCGCAGGTAATGTATACAGCAGATGGAAAACACAAACCTGTTGGGCGTTCTTCTAAAATCAGTCGATTCTACCTACTGTGTCCCAAGAAATATTCTGATATTCACAGGATTCAGCAGTAACGCACTGCTAACTTATAGCTAAGTTACTAGACTTTCTTGTTAAATAAAATTATCAATTGTTTCATTTATTGGCGAGCGAGCGTAGCGAGCGAGACACTTACAGGGGTAACACAATCGAAAATCGGGGATGTTTGTTTATTTATTTATTTATTTATATATATGGACGTACGTATGTCATCGCGTTTTTGTGTTAGTTATGTGGTCGACCCCGTTCCAAATTGCACTAAACAGAATCCTCTGGTTTATCGATCAGTACCCGTATCACCCTAGAAATTGAATTGTTTACCGTTTGAATTCTTTTGCGGGTGCAATTTTTCTATTAGAGTTAGTGGCGGTGGTAAGTCAATGCGCTCTTTGTCATGGTTATAAGCCGTGCGCAACAGTATTTACTTGAAAATACATTGTCCACTAGACTACTGCGAAGGTAAGTCTGTGTAGGTGCATGTCCAGTTGTGTCAAAGCATTGTGTGTTACAACCACTACTTAGCTAAAGAATATCACAAAGAAAACTTTTAAATAACGTGTTAGGTTTTGTTGTTGTTTTTTTCCTTCAATTCAAGCAGTTGCAGAGAATTGTTACTATGGCACTGAAATACCTTTACCCTGTATGCTAAATTTATAAACTGGACCTTATTTTCAGTAGCTTCAGTGTTAGAAGTCAAAATCATTCATATAAAAATAATATAGTCTTTAGGCTCGCTCGCGATTTGTGCTCAAGCACATCACTAGTTTATAATATTATTGGCGAGCGAGCGTAGCGAGCGAGACACTTACAGGGGTAACACAATCGAAAATCGGGGATGTTTGTTTATTTATTTATATATAATGTTTGGACGTATATGTATGTCATTTTGGGACGGGATCGAACGCGGAGCGAACACAAACATACGGAGGGTCAGTGTTCGCTCCGCGTTCGACCCCGTCCCAAACTTCACTAAACAAGAATCCTCTGGTTTAGCGACCATTACCCGTATCACCTTAGAAATTGAATTGTATACCGCTTTGAATTATTTTGCGGGTGCAATTAAAACGCAAAAAACTTATGGGAGCTCCATTTCTATTCGAGTTAGTCGCTATTTGTCACAGTTGTAAGCCCTGCTCAACAGCATTAACTTCACCTTAGAAATTGAATTGTTTACGGCTTTGAATTGTTTTGTGGGTGCAGTTAAAACTCAAAATCTTATGGGAGCTCCACTTCTATTCGAGTTAGTGGCGGTGGTAACTTAATGCGCTATTTGTCACAGTTATAAGCCCTACTCAACAGTATTTACTTAAAAATGCATTGTCCACTAGACGAACCACGAAGGTAAGTCTTGCGTAGTTATGTTTAGTTGTGTGAAAGTATTGTGCGTTACAACTACTATTAAGAATATCACAAAGAAAATTTTAAATAACGTGATTTGATTTTGTTGCTTCTTTTTCAATTCAAACAGTTGCGGGAGCGGTTACTATGACATTGAAACCCCCTTTACCTCATACGTATTTTAAAAACTCGACTTTATTTTAATAGCTTGAGTGTTAGTTGTTAAAATCAACTTTAACAATAGTGTAGTTTAAGGCTCGCTCGCCATTTGTGCTCAAGCACACCACTAGTGTATATGAAAATTGATGAAATAATAGAATTTAAGTAGCACACATACACAAAATATAGTTGTGATCCGAGTTGAAAGTGGAGTGCTGCCTGAGTTGGTCCTAATCCTTACAATAAACGGCATCTATAGTACATAAACACGGCTTCCACAAGCACACAATTTAACGGCAAACAGCTAAGTGTGGCTAAGTGTGATCAATTGAGCCGTGCCGCGCGTGACTAAATGAAAGTGAGTCCGCACGTGAATCTATTCTATTTTTAGCAGTATAGTAGTTCTAGTGCTGGTTGCTACCGTGGTTGCCAGGGGAAGTTGGGCCCTGGAAAAAAATTTGAGGGTGTGTTTAAGTTGCCGTGAACAACTTCAGCTTTATTGTGTAGAAAAAAAGTGGAGTTGTGTATAAGTGCGAAAAACTACAGTCGTTACACAAAAGACAGGGTGAGGCCCTTATATACGTGTTGTCAGTTGTAGCCTCAGAGATGGCGGATTCGTCGGTTGATACGGTGGATGGCCAGATATTAAAAGCTCGTCTGCAATCGTTTGAAAGTATTCAAATGGTAATAGATCCTGAAAGTGCTACAAGCAAAGGGATATATGCAATGGCTAAAGAATATTTTTCTAAAAAATATAAGAAATTTTTCTCTTCAGGAAAAGGTAAGATAGCTAAGTGTTATCTAATATTTTCAATGATTCCCTAGTTCAATACTTCTGTAATGTTAAGGTAACTTAGCTGCCCTATATTTCTGATATGTTCAACAATTATGTGTAAGATGAGTTCTTAAGAAACCGTGGAGAATTACAAGTATCCTACACAATGCTTTACTCCAGCAATTAATAAATTTTGTAGCAAAAAGCAAATTGACCACAAGGAGATAAATAATTATGTACACAAGTGATCAAGATGGGTGTAAATGACAGCCAAGATGTACTACAATCATTGTTGTTAAGATTATATCAGCAATGTGTGACCGGTTTTGGGAAAATCGTCCTAAACGCGGCAAACTATTTTTTTCAGTATCCCCGGGTAAAGCCTTATGGGTTGATTTTTTTTCGAAAAAAAAATTATGGCAGAAATGGATAGACACCAGTTAGATCTAGCTTATGACGCAGTTGTAAGCTCTGGCGTGCTCTATAACTCACACTAGGAGGCTAGAAACACTAAACGGTTGGACTCGTGTACAGAGAGTTGCTAAAAAGTTATTAGCGGGCTTTTCACTAACAGCCAGGGAAAAAACTGTAGCTAACTAATTCACTTACTATTCTACATAATTCACGTACTCACGCAATTATCGCCATCATAGTTTCTTAAGGAGCTGTGCATTAAGCCTTTTAGACTCCTTTCAATCCGCCTGTAACCGGTTTATTCCGTAGTGTCCCGGAGACACGCAGAAATAGTATACGGCCACAAGGCACGCCCCCTGACCTTAGCAATGCCTTTACCCGGCGTTTTTTCGAAATAAGCAATAATAAGTTTAGCAAAAATACTGAAGTGTTGTAGTGCGTACAGCGAAGACGGCTTGTTACAGCTTCCAAATTAGGAGGACCCCGTCCCAATACCTTATGCAGCCTACTGGTAGAATAAATTAGAAAACTTTAAATGCCGGGTTAAGGCTGATTTTACCAAAACCGGTCACCAATTACATAGCTAGCAGAAGTAATGATTACAATTATCGAAGGGGCCTCCAGAAATTGTGGTGATTACAATTACAACTATTACATTCTTTTTAATTACATGCTACAAGAAATTTGTATTTTAATGAGGATGTCTTGTATAAAAGGCCATAGCTGGGACATATTTTGCAACAACTGAAGATGGCTGCTAGTGGTTATCAGAACTTCCTGGAGACCATTTTAGTATGCAGTGGCATGAAGAAAGGCAGGAGAAAAATCTAAAATGACATGAACACTGGCAAACTACACACATACCCTGGAGTCCCCCCCCCCCCCCCCCCCCCCTTCCTCCCCCATACCGTAACACTTTCTTACCTACAACACTGGGTACACATTATAGCAATTTAGCACACAAAAAATAGGAAACAAAATCGTAAAAGTAAACTAAGAGCAATTGGTGAGCTGATGGCTATTATTGCCATTGAACACAGATGAATTCAACCACACAGAGCATACCCATAGCCAGTGGGAGTTTGGGGAGGTTCGGTCGAACCCCCCCCCTTTGAAGTAAATTATTTAGCCACACCTCACATTAATGGTATGGAATGTAGACTTCTGGTCGATTGTCTCTACGATCTGCCGTAATGTACTTATTTAGATTACTTTTAGTACCAGAGGCATATTAATGGTTGACTGTTTGTGTACAGCTCACGCTAGTGGTTAGAAGCCTGGTTACATGAGAAAGATATAGCGCTTGCAGTTCACCGCATATTGCCAATAATCAGCATGTGTTCAATGAATTTATTAATAGAAAACATAGAACATCAGACAAATTATTAGTTTTGGAATATTTTCCCACTTCTTTTATGCTAAACAAGAAAACAAAAGTAGGTGTGGCTTTCTTGCGTTTCCACGACATCTGACCCTCCCTTGCTACAGGCCTGCAGAGAATATCCGATTAACCCCGATTGACGGGGCTAAATTGGAAAAAAAAATTTAAATTAAGTGGTAAAGTTGTACTACAGAAAAGAAGTTACAAAGGCAAAGCAAAAAATGGTACAAAATAAATAAAAATAAAAGGGGCTACACCACCCCATCTCCCGGAAGGAGGGAGGATGGGGAACCGTGGAGCCATAACGTAGAGTTTCCCGCCAAAGTGAAATGGCTAGGCTGTGAAAGAGGTGCCTGGTGGTGGAGTGAAGATCTATACCATAGCCATGGTCAGAAATAGCTCTACAAATGTCTTTGACAATGTTTATGGTGTCATGAACCAGGCCGCCCAGAGTCTCTGCAACTACAGGGATGCACTCAATGCCTGCTGAAAGACATGAAGGGAGGTTGGAGGCCAGTTTCCGCTGGACTCCCTCTTGGAGGGCATGACATGGGGTGAAAGCAGCCTCAGGGACCAGCTGCTCCTGGAGAGGGCTGGTTACGTGGTGAGGGCCACAGGTCATGGTGAGGGCCACAGGTCGACCAGAGGTTCAATGAGGGAGATAGACGTCTGCTGGACGGGTCTGGGAGCTGGCAACTAAGCCAAGGACTTCCTTTGTAGGTCTGAGGACAGCTAGAGCGGTGAATATGACGTCATGAACAGAGTTGTGACGAGTAATCCTGTCACCACTACCACCACACCCGACCTGATGGTCTCCAAAGATGTCAGGAGCACTGGCATTCGGGGCAGGAGTATGGGATGCTGTGAAGAGGGAAAATCGACAACCGCGAGGATGCAACAATGCGTCAAAAATGCATCTTCGCGTCCACTTCGCCCTACAGCTTTGTGGAGTCAAGGAAGCCACCAATCACAATTGCAGACGATTCTATATTGTTGTAAGTATATTTTAGGCTTATAGAATACATAGACTGCCATAAGAAAATGTTGAGTAAATTTTGTCACAACAATAAGACTTCTTTCTGATAAAGTATAAATTGAAAATATATTTCATAATAATAATAAAGGTGCACAGAATAATATTTTCAAACCAATATTACTTTAGCTATAACTGCTCATTATATGACAAGTAGAAAGCTATCTTGGCAAGTGGAATACTGGCACTTCAGCATACTAGTGATGAAGACAATATTCTTGACCTGGCACAGCATGGCAGTGACAAGGATGGCAGTGACCACGATGGCAGTAACTCTGGTGGTAAGGCCCGGGGCCCCGTAGCAAGCAATTTTGGGGTGGTGCGGCTCCGGAAACGGGTGTGGTTAATAGTTTGTGGGTGTGGTTTGTCTATACTTTAGTTACAAGTTTGAACTTATTGCAGGTGAAAGTGGCTTAATCACTGAATTCACAAGTGGATACAGCAATAAAACCAGTAAACTTTGAAAAAATACTGCTACGGTGTTCAGATTCGTCTATAAATTCATTGACAATACACTTTAAATCTATTTCAGACAACATCCTTCGCCTCATCGTAGTGTAAGAATGTCCAAATTTTAAACCAGTGCGATTGAAATGCTCTGGAAGTGTCTCCTTTTTTTCCAAATACTCTTTTAGGAAAATTATAATCCTTTGGCTGGTATGGTTTCTCAGGAACCTCCGCGGTTAGAGCACTCATCAGCTTCGAAGCCATACTATCTACGCGGTACTGGTCTTGCGTGCGCGTGGCACCGGTGTAGCCGACCCTTACCTTACATGTCATTGTATTCCAAAGTGTTTCTGCGCATGCGCTGAACAATAAATTAGAGTTGGAAAAAAAGCCGTGGCGTAGTGATGAGGAGTTTGATGACAGGAAGAATGACTTCAGTGCTGATGGGTGTAGTGACTGTAGTAGTTACTAGATGGTCAAGGAGTCTGACGAGAGAACGGAATTGATGATTCTGAAAGGTAACCATTCTACAGGAATTGCAACCATATTCTTTATAGCAATAAGTAAAAATAAACATTGTTATATAATAAGTGAGACTGCAGGGAGCCCTCTGACATATACTTCTATTATGCTATGACCAGTTGCACTTGATAGTAAGATCACAAGCTATTCTGTCAACAATGCAGCCTACCAGCACATCAAAAGTAAAGACACCTTGAAGTACCAAACTGAATACACTCAAACATTCTATCATTCATTTATGATGTACTCGTTTTCATACACAAAAGCCAATAAAAAGCTTCTCTGTTCACAAAATTTATAACAGATGCTCAGTTCAAAATAATCCACACCCTAAATAAATATCAACAAATTCTTCCAGATTGTAAGACAGATGTGTGCAAAAACACTTTCTCTTACCTCTATGATCGAGTAGCAAACTGCTTCAGCCATGAAACCATACTTCCAACCTTACTAGTGTGCTTACTAAGAGCCTCAGCTCAGTATGATGCCATACAAGTTTTTGCCAAACGGTGCAAGTACTTTGTTAATTTTAAGTGGGGAACTCCTTAGCATCGAATTTATGCTTTCCCAATAGCCTAGAGCGTACTCTATCGTTCGATAATACTGTCCCCGAGTTACTCTATGTTTAACCTTGTTCACCCCTTCTGTTCTACCCTCTGTCTTGTCTTAGTTCTGTTTCACCCTCTTTGTAGGCTGACCTTGAAAATAGCCCTGCTAGTTGGTCTGTCCTGCCTGTCTTGTATGGTGCAGCAAAGTATTAAAAAAAAAAAAAAAAAAAAAAAAATCTTCAAACGTTCGTCTTCTTTCTCTCGCTTAGTGTCACCCTCCCACCAAGCAATCAATCCTCTGTGTCTCGCGTGCGCCCGTGACCACATTACGTAAGGCGCAATTAAAATTTTTATTCTCGTGTAATCGGATATATTATACAATATTCATTCAACATTGCATCACAAGTTATTAATGTATCATAATCTAATAAAGTAAATGGTCCTACAACTTTCCAGTGTAGTGTCCCAGGCTGTAACAGTGTGGGTTTTCTGAAAGACGGAGAAAGTTCATGTCATGGCGTTTGACCTCTGGTTCCTTGCATTCAAATTTTAAAATGAGCAATTCAAAGAGAACCATCTAGAATAGCTTGCTATTAGTTCGATCCACAACATGCTTAAAAGAGACACTCATTTTAATATATAAAGTTGCTTGTAATTACAAGCAACTAAGTATATAATCATTTTGGCAAGTTATATAATGAATTAATCAAGTCTAGCTCCTATCCATGCCACGTGTGTCTGCCACTGTATTTCTTGATTGACAGTATACTGTGTTCACTCATAACAGTTGCAGAATTTGATATATCATTGGGTGAGCAAGCGAGACTCTTACAGGGGTAACACAATTTGAAAATCGTAGATGTTTGTTTGTTCATATATGTTTCAACGTACATATGTCATTTTGTACTTGAATCTGGTCTATATACATGTAATATATTTTAAACTATATGAAAATTAGAAAAAGCATAGTTAATCAGTGGCACCATATTGGAATATATATAACTACTAATAAGGTTCAAATCTGAACCACAAGTACAGTTAACAATGGCTATTCTTGTTTGTATGTGTGTTTTTATCACAGCTGGACATGTCTGAGTAATTAATAGTTATACTCAAGAAATGAAGCCTCTAGGGAGACTTATCATTACTACTTACACTATATCACTTATCTGACTACTTCAAAAACACACATTTCAGATTTGTCTGAACATGGCCGCACCACTATTTTAACAAAAAGGGTGGCATCTCAATTTTTCTACTCTTTACTTGATCTCGTGGTTGTTGTAAAATTAATTCTAAATAGCTGCTATCGAGCATTTTGGTAGATCCCCAGGAAACTTCCATAAAAGCTGGTCTTACTTTAGTTTTCCAAAGCAATCATTTTGATAAACAAACATAGCTCAGAGGTCTTTCCAGCATTTTTTGTTAGAGTGGTCTGTGCCAAGAGGAGTTATGACCACAAAAGTGGAGCCGGCATATGTATGTTCTTATTACAGTGTTTTTTTTTAGTTTGTTATGTCATTGTGTTGCTTGCTTTACATGCTACATTAGCTATAAAATACTCCCTATAATATAATAATATATATTATTAGACATGCATCTACTGATTGTTTATAAAATGGTTTGATTAGAAATATAATAAATGGCTTGTACTGAATTATTGGAAGTAATTCCAGCAGCAATTTATTGGAATCTCAAAGATAGACAAAAATCTTTTGTTCATTTGATAAAAATAAGCTTCTATATTGTCTTTGTGTTAATCAAATTCATTAATTTAATGAATAGTGGGTATAATTAAGTGGGTGTGGTTATCATGGCCACAACAATTTGATTTGGTTTCGTGCTCCTCTGCATTTCCTTACTTATATAGTCAATTCTCTATATTGTTATGTGTACTTCATGTATTTTTAGCTGCGTTAGTGGATCTTATTCTCTACTTTAGAATGTTTGTAATTAAAACCTAATATACAAGTTTTGTTTAAAAATATTAGGTTAGTTACATGGTCTCGTCAGTTCAGCTAAATATTAAAAAAAATGAATAAAATTCTCCCATTTGTTGTGATAGCAATGATTTAATAACTAGAATTAGTTCTTAATTTATTGCACAAATTATTATAATTATTAACAATGTTTACTTATTAGATCAATTTCAGTTTACAGAATTAAGTAAAACGAAAAACATAGCATCAAAATCCAAGGCAAGTTATTAATAACTTCACCTTTTGGAGAGCATTTGTTGTGATAAATACTAAATTAATTATTATGTAAATTATAATTATTTGTTTAATAAATTGGTGTATTCTATATCAAATAATCACTTACAGAAATTAAGTATCATTTAAAAACCTTCCTAAATATTGAAGTATTCATATACAGTAGGATTTCGGTTATCTGAACATGTTGGGACCAAGAGGTGTTCAGACAACTGAATTGTTCAGATAATTGCACACCATAGAAAATGTATTTCGGTACAGCTAAAAACAAGTTGACGTAGCCATGTAGACCACAATTCTCTCTGCAGACCCCAACTCTGTAGTTTTATATTATAGTATGTACCTCTACCTATTCCTACCTACCTCAGTGTACCTCAGGCAGATAGATAAAATTATCTAAACCACAATAAAACCATTATGGGGTTGTGAGACACAGTATGGCACAGTATCCATCTAGAATGTTACAATTCTACATAATCTCAACCTCACTCCCAACCACTTTTATTTTGGCTTAAGGTCTATTTATAACCATATCTGAACAGAGTTTTTGTACAACTATGAAACTCACACTAGGAATCAAACGAGTGGTATTGAAGTTAAAGTCTGAGTAAGTTGAAAAATGTACTAGGTTAAATTTTCTCATCAAGCATTTAGCAAATTTCAGGGTGAGGCTATTGGGACTGATCCATTGACCTGTGTGTAGGAACGTCTATTAACCTGAGCAAGCCAGAGGTGCCCCTTAAATCAGGTGGTGACCTCAACACATTAGACTTAGTTGTGTGTTTGTATGTGTGGTGCATACTTAACAAGAAAGACCTATAGTACAATTACTATTTCTACTTGCACTGTTTGCATTCTTTTGATTAAGTAAGTAAATAAATAAGTAAACAATCAAATAATAAACAAACAAATATAAAATAGGTAATTATTTTGACTTGCTGCTGTAATAGCATTGACATGTAATTATTTTCACTCAATATTGTACCTGAAAAAGCTGAGATTAGAATACAGCCACAAAGAGTGGCATTGTTACTACTGGTACTCTGCTATCTCAGCCACAGACACACCAACATTTCTACTTCAAGGTGTAGCAGATCTACCACTAGAGGTAGCTACCTCAGGTAGTATAGGGCAGTCAAGCCAGTTACCCTGTTCTGTGGGATAATTTTTCTACCCTCTTACAGGGGTATTGTAGCTAAGTACATTGTACACACAGCCTTCTCTAGTTCTCCACAAACCCCAGGTCAATTCACACCATTACAGGTTACTGCCTACAACTTAATTTTGAGCTGAACCATATAAAACACTAATGAAGGGGCATGGTCAAGCTATTACTCGTGTCTGCACAGTACTGCTATTAGTTGTAGGGTGTTCAGTTAAACTATATTTTGTATATGTGTACTACTTAAATTCTATCATCTCGTCAATTTTCATATACATATATATTATTACACATAAAACTGATAATTTTATTCAACAAGAAAGTCCTTTAGCTACAAGTTTACAGTGCTGTACGGAATATTTCTTGGGACACAGTAGGTAGAATCGACTGCTTTTAATCTTGTTTCTTCAGCAGAACACCTCACCAGTTTGCGTTTTCCATCTGCTGTACGTTATCTGCGCATAAGAAACATAAATATAGACTGCGTTACCGCCCCTTTTTCACTTGCTATGTTGACGTTCGCGCGCTTAACTGGATTCACATGACTAAATAAGCTGCGTTACTAACCCTAGTGTACTAACTATTACAAAGAAGATATTTAGTGTAGAATAACCATTTATTGCACTCAGATATTTCACAGTCAGGCTATAATTTGCACTTCCTGTTGTTCCTTAAAATAAACTAGCTGATCATAAAATATCACACTACACACACTCTCTCTCTCTCTCTCTATATATATATATATATTCTAGCCTAGATATCTTCACAATGATGTCTTTAGGTACTTGACCAGTGAAATAACTCAAGATATTTCACACTGTACTGTGTAAGCACATTACCCTCATAGTTATAGCAACCGGCCAACCTTCCTCTCTTGTGTAGCTTACCACTGGGTTAGAGAAGCTGCTATAATATCAGCTGGGGATGTGGGTAGCCCCTGCAATCAACTTTACAGCTGTAAGTTACCAGTCCTCTAGTACTAACTACAGCTGTGGTGTAGAATAAACTACTTATTATAGTCGTCAGAGTGATATGGCTATAATTCACTCTCATGCTTTATTTTCTCTTGCCTCTAGCTCCCCTCTTAAAATAATGCGATAAAAATTTATTACATAGGAATTACATAATTTCACTGATCTTTAAGAAATATTATATCAGGTACATAATATCTCAGTGCAATTCCAAATGTTTTTCAAAAGGCATTATTGCTATAATTAATAAAATTGATATTCCACTCAGACATCTTGTTGTGGTAATACCTAGCAAGAAAGTTGAAATTATTTTAGTTCATAGTAGTTTTAACAGACATTAACAAGGTAACAATTAGGGATTGAAGGTTGTTTAAAAAGTTTGAGAAATAGCAAAGCTCTAAAGTTTGGAAGCAAGAATAACCACTTGCCCTATGTGATAGTTTTGTATTCTAAGTCCCTGCTTTCAAAAACCTGTTTAAACATTTTGCTATGTAATACTAAATAAATCACAACTATTTAACCAATTTGCTACCAATTTTGCTCTAACCCGGCTCATGGAGAATATGAAGATGATGAACATAATCAAAAATGTTTATTTTACGAATATCTACTTTTTTTATGTCTGGTGTTTCTGCCGTTACATAGCAGTTTTTTGCTTAGAAATTTGATATATACCTTTATTGGGGTCTCAAGAACAGAGTCAGCATTTTTGGAAGATAGCTGTCTCAGCATAATATTCAAAACTAGAGTAAGTTTCTAGTAAATTTTAGAAATCATAGCCCACAATATCATTGAACTGCATTTGCATGCAAAAGCAACTCTCTTTACTGATCAGTACCAGACAGTATTTAGGGCTGACCACCGCCCTAATTTTGACCTCCGGTGACAAAGAATACCCTAACAATTTCAGCTTTCAGGGGACAAATTGAGATACTGTAGATAAGTGTGAGACAAGATGAATATAGTGCAAGTTCCATAAAAAAGATAAAAACATCACAATTTCTTTTTAAACTTGGATATTTGAAGTTTAGTTCCTGGCTAGAAATTAGAGCATAAAAATTGAGTATCAATACCTGAATGCACAATATGTATGAGTATTGAGAAACAATTTTATTTGACGAGCCAAAATAATATAAGTTTATTTTTGTCTATTGAATATTACAGATTATGCTCCAAATATTGGGTCGCTTTATTGATGTCTATGGGCTAGAAACAGTTGATCAACTTCAATATAAAGCAACAAAAGTACTAATTGAGGAAAATCAAGTAATTATTAGTGTTTATGGAGATTGTAATGTTGGCAAAAGTACACTGCTGAATGGAATCTTGGGAGAAAGGTACATTTTTGTATTGGTTTTGGACCATTAATTTGTATATTGTGCCAAAATATGTTTATGTTATTAGATATATTGACAAAATGTAGGTTTTTAATTTAAATTTAATTTGTGCTGAACTAATTGAGCGCATTATTATAATAATATATTATACGCGATTCAACACTTCTAAAATATTGCATATTTTATTTCAACATTACATAGACAACATGTCATTCTTTACTTTCTGCAGTTTACTTATTTTTTAGTACTAATCGTGAATCCAACTTACTTCGTGGATACTATTTGTGAAGCAACTTAAGCATAATTTAGCATTGATGACCAGAGTCACCACAACAGTTGCTCGCCATTTTATGATCAGGCATATTAATAATAATATTAGGCAAGTACATTATTGCACATTACATTATGGCACATAATCACCTAAATAGCTTGCTGAAATGACCAGCTTCATTACCAATGAAATTATGTATGTTTTTAGATATCTTCCTATTGATCAAGAATCTGAAACTGCAGTACAAGTTTACATAAAGTTTGTCACTGAGATACGTCATGGCAAGCATGACTCTGCAGTGAAGTTACCTGAGGAGGAAGAAGTATGTTCAAATATATATATTAGAGATTACAAATAATACAGAAATGAACTTGGTGTTTCACTCCACATAGTACCCAAATATTGAATCTAATAATTACATAACAACGCACATCTATCTTCCGCTGATATGTTCTTGAACACAACAGAATTGTAAGATGATTGGCTGTCCTCAGAGTTCAAGTGATACTGCTATGGTATATCATCATGTGGGCACATGATAAGCTTAATAGTAATTTGTGGTTGTAGGTGAGAGTTAACTTTGTGATGTCTTCCCCACATGTAGTAAAAGCGCTGTCACCAGGTCCTCGACTTGTCTCCCTCACTTGTAAGCAAGCCAATTTTAACAAATTGAGTTGGATTTTAAATATAATTTTAGATTGGAGAATTGCACAAGAACTGACAAACACAGAAAGTGACAATGCTTTTACACGAGTGACTACAAGTACATAATAACAAGTGATTGCATACCAACATAAATCCCATTTGACTAAAAACATTCTTGAAGGACTATAGGATGAACACATAATCAAAAATGTATTTACAAGTAACATTACTTTTACATATACGTACATATACACATATATGCAATATTCTATATGTTCTTATGCAGCATGTGCATACATCTCCCCCTTCTCCAAATAGCAGAACTTTTCCGCAATCAGCTATTTTGTTCCATACACCTTCTCTGTATTCCCAAATGTTCAGTTCAAAAGTCTTTTCATTTTCATCAAATTGACCAATGGCTTGTGGTCAGAATGCCTGCAATAAAGATAACACAAAATGGTTAATAGATGTGTACAATACCAATCCTTTCAACTCCTGGGCTGAGTATCTCTTTTAGGGGCCCTGCAATTGTTTTGAGGAAAGACATAGGTCTCCATTATTCATCTCTGTATACACTAAGGACTACTTCAATCCTTGTGGATGAGGCATCTGTTTCGAGAATAAAAAATCAGAGTTACAAGGAATACCCAACTTAGAATGATCACACAGACTTGTCTTAAGTGCTGAGCGTCCCATTGCACCACCCTCAAGGAAGACTTTAAAGCATGAGTTGTGGGGAGGGTAGACCACTTGTGGAATTAGGAACAAATTCACGATAGTAGTTAATGGCACCCAAGAATGAACGTAATAATTTCCTAGCACATGGTTATCTTATGCCATGTCCTTAATTCTTATATGTTGTGACACACACGCACTACTGGATCCTTTGACATGACTTAAAACTCAATCTTGACCATTCCAAATTGGCATTTTGTGTGCTTTTGAGTGAATGTTTCTTAAGCAGTAAAAATCCATGAACATGATACAAAACTCAGTGGTTTTGGGTGATGTCCATATAAGGGTGAATAGCTAATAGGGTGATCAACACCCAGTAGGTGATTATATGTTTGTTGATTGTTCTTGGACCTTAGTAGGAGCTTGCTTGGGCTTGTTTCATCTTCTGCACAGTTTTCTTTATTTGGGTCGTGGGCTTGGAGTGGAGTCCCAGACAGGTTGCTTTTAAAAATATAATCTTAGTAGTCAATATTATTTGCTTGAAATGCTCATTTATAGTATGAATGTTATTTTCAGATATTGTGCTCTAAAGATGAGACTACAAAATACGCTCAAACACCCAAAACAATATATGATTGGCTTTCAGAGAACAACAGGCATGCAAGAGCAGCAAGGGTATGTTGATTTTTGCATGACAAAATACAATACAATATTTTTAGCAGCGTTCTAACCTTTGAATAGATGTCAACTAAGCTAGCTCTGTTGACAGAATTTAATAACGACTTAGCATATTGTTTTTTTTTGTAATAGTTAACATAATATGTCAAATAATATTACTTTGGTTAGTGTAATGTGGAAAATGAATATCAGCAATTTTATTTGGTAATACATCAATCAATAGTGTGTATCAACTCTAAGTTAAAACAATGTTACATCCTTAGATGTAAACATAAATTTGAGACGGCTTACTAGATTTATTTTAAGGATAATAATATAGTTTAATTAAACAAAGTTTACTTAAACTATATTATTATCCCTAAATTAAATCTAGTAAGCCGTCTCAATTTACAACTCAAACAAATTTACAATTCAAACAAAGTTTACTTGTAAATACAAACAAATTGAGGAGTACAACTATATACATAAAAAGTTCAGTGCAACCTGCTTAAACGAAAACGTCGCATAAAAAGGGCATAGCCGGGAACATTTATTTGGCGATAAGTGGAAAATGTTGGCTGACAGTTTTTGTCACCAACTTCCCGGAGACCATTTTGGTACCATAATAGCAACTTAGTGCACCAAAGCTGGGAAACAATGTCACATATAAGTCGTGAGCATCTTAGCAGAACAACAAATGATGAACAAACAAACAAGAAAAACAACAACAACAAATGACGGGTTCTAAATAGAGAATGAAGAAAAGTACTGTGTACTGTTTGCCATTGACTCAGCTACATTTAACTGCAGAAGATATGCAGCATGCTATCATAGTTCTGCAAGATTCTATACTGATGTTTCATCTTCAACCAAGAAATAATTAGGTATGTACGCATGGCATTGATAGATCGATATGAATATTACTCGCAAAAATGATTGCGTATACACTGTCAGTCACTGTCATTGTACTGACACACAAGCTTATAGATTTTAGTATTACCTGAAGATCATTAGAAAAACTTTGGAGTAGGGATGGAAGTTCCAATTGTATTAGAGTCAGCTTAGCGGTTAACTATAATCTAATGCTTCTGATATTTCTACTTAAACTAAATTTTATTGAATTTACTCAATAGTACTGCCTGAGGATTGTCAGATTAGAAAAGCTTACTCAACAAAAACGACGAACGTTTTAACTGCCTAGCATGACTTTGTAATGAGAAACATGTCTAGAGTTAGGTTATAGCTAGATCTATAACTCCATTAATACCATGGGAAGTATTACCTAATTATTGTTATCAGAGAAATAATCCCATCAAGAATTTCATAATATTTGTTGCAGGAGCGTTTTTTTTATTGCAGTTCAAGCCAAATGTTTACATGTTTGGGGTATTGTGGAAAGGATATTCAAACGATTTTTTGTTAATATTATATATAATGATTAAAACTTAACCCGACTTTTTTGACTTCTAGTTGAAGTCATTCTCAGAAGGATGTTTGCGAAATTCAGACATCAGGTTTAGATTAATTATTGGTTGTTAAAAAAAAAACCCTGCTATTAGAACTTCTAGAGTAAATATTTACCTTGAAATGATTAATTATCGGATAACTGCAATATTAGTGAGTGACTGACAAACAGACCAAAAGATGACTACTTAGTATAATAGTGAGTGATCAAAACTTGTGAGTGTACAACATAACATTACCATTTTTCTTGGCATGGCTAAACACTTCCAAAAAATGAATATTATTCATAGTGTTTATGGAATTTTGTTCCATTGGCAGATTGACCTGATAATAGGCGGCATAACTGACATGACATCTGTGCAAATCACACTATTTTGGGTTTCCTCAATAATAATTCTCCATATCTTGCACAATTAAAGACAAATTATTTAGTCCTTCATGACTGAAATAAATATAATCTTTACAATTTTATGTGTTTTTTGGCCCTCTTGCACATACATACTGAGGGGGGGGGGGGGGGGGTAAGAATGATAAAGTATTGAAATTTTGCACCTTCCTTTCAACTGGCCATTCTTCAGATATAGCAGAAAATTCTTGCTGAGCATAGTTCAATAATTGTTTTTGCTAAATTCAGGATAAAAAACTAGTGTATTCAATTTTTGATTGACTGGTTTATTTAAATGAAAAACAGTAAAGTATTGATATAGATGCTATTATATAATTTTTTTTTTTTAATTGCTGTATTTAAATACATAAATTATTACTATTGCTATTGTCTTCATTTTAGCAAACTATTAATAAAGAGGTTTATTTGATTGTTAAACCAAAACATTTGGATTTACTTGACAGCAAAACATGCTTTTTGCTTATGGATAATCCTGGCTGCAATGAATTTGGAAGTGAACAAATTGCAAGAAGTGTTAATAAAGCAAATGTAATTAGTTCTGGATTTGTCTTTATTACCACTATGGATACTTACAAAGACTCAACATCTTCTACTATTTTAAAAAAAATATATGAACGAAATAAAGGTATGTGTATAAGCAAATATTTTGGTAATTGTTGTGATAACCATTATGTATTTTGTTTTAGTAAACTAAATAAAGAAAGCGAAATGTGTCGATCATATAATCAGTATTAAAAATGTTATAATTAGACAGTTACTACACATATAGCTTGCGATAGTTTTACCAGTATAAATTATAAACAAAATCCATGACAGACAGCTTTTGTGCAACTTGGACACTTACAAGTTTTAAGCCCGACTGTTCATTTACATATACAGTTTGTCCGATCAAAGAGTAAAAGTTGAGTTGCGTGTAAAGTTATCTTAATTAGTCTGCAGTTACAGTTTTGTGGAAGTTAAACATCAAAATATCATAGACATGTTTATTAATTCAGTCAAAAATATATGTAGTTTCTATGATACACTTGTGGTTGTTACTGAGAAAAATACTACCATAAAAATGGAATATTTTTTTGCCAGAACAAAAGTATATCTAAGTTGAGTGTATTCATTATTTCTTATGAAATAGCTAAGTATGAAGCTTGAAAATCTGCAATTGTGAATAGAGTTCATGAAAAACATAGATAAATAGTTATATTTATAAACATATATGAAAATTAAGTGATTTATAACCACTATTAAGATAAAATTGGCTTATATACTTATAATTTCAGAAGCCTTCACCCATTTACTACAGTAGGGGTCAAAAAAAAGTTCCCATTGAGTCGTTTCAAGGACTTTCTAAAGTCTGTCCAGACTTTTAATAGACTTTTTAATTTTTTTTGTGTAACTTTTAGCTGACTTTTTTGGCAAATTTTTTTTTTATAGTGACCTTTTACTGACTTTTTCTCTAGCGACCTTCCTGAGTCTGACTTTCTTACGGTGTTAGGGGCAGAAGCCTTCTAGCCGCTAAAAAGTCTGGTCGCTATGGGAACTTTTTTTTTACCCCTACTGTAGTATGTACTAGCAAGTACCTGCCACATTGTGCTGCTTGATGTATTGCAAAATAAGAATGCAGTAACACAAGTTAGCTTGCTCAGTTATCAATCTCTACCATTAGTTAAGGTTACATACATTTCCCTCTCCTGCTCTTTTTTTTCTAAACTTTCTGAGCTTTCTTATACCCCACCTCTCCTTTCTTCAGCTCTTATTCTTTCTTCAGCTCTTCTTCTTGAGTCCCCTTTTCCTTTCTCTATCTCTCCTGCTTCTGTATTTCTGTCATACTTTGAGAAACTTTTGTCTTCTATTTCATACTTTTGCCTTCCTTTTGGAAACTAACCCCTGCCTTTACTCATCAATTCCACCCGCTTATTAGCTACAATAAATCACTCGGCTTTTGCCTTTTCTTCCCTTCCATTTTAAATATACCCACCTTCTCTTGCCTATTCAAACTGCTTTTTAGTTAAGATTAATCACCTGTAACATTCTTTTTCATAGTTTCACTCTACTACTTAAAATCTACGCTGCCTTCCTTCGTCTATTGCACACCTTCTTAGAATTAACCAGCATTTCTACTGCATGTGATGACACTTTACTTACCAAGAGTTGATGACGCTTTACCAAACAGTAAAAAACTCATGAATTATTCGTTATTAATGATACAGAAGTTTCTGCTCACTTGCCACATACCTATAATGAATTTAGTCCATCCTGTGGTTAGAAATAGAAAATTTTGAATGGAACCAATTGCGTATAGGAAGGGGCTACCATCTAGGTACAATATAGGATGAGTGCAAAGAAATTATTATGTCATAATAATGGTGTTTTGTAATTATAAAGTGAATGGGAATATCCTTGTACTAATACTACTGCTTAATATATCAGCTTGTTTATTTTACGCAAATTGTCCCTAAAAGTAAGCAATGGTACACCTAAGCTCAATGTGATAGTAGGAGGCCTTTTTTTGAGGTCAATAATTCTACTTTTAAGATGGATGCATTGTAACAAACTAATACTGAACAAGTTAATGTACTAAATTTGTCTTTAATGCAAACTTGAAATTCAATAAATATTATTGTGTCTTTGATTATTGATTAAGTTATTGTACAACATTTTAGCATAATGCAATCTAACGTGCATATAGGAGTACTGAAGTATAATTATTGTAGGTTCAACTACAAGTTTGCTTTATAGCCAAATTTATGATTTTATATTCATAATGTAAGGGATAACTTCAATATTACTCTATGACTCCAAAAACATCTTTAACTGAAATCGTAAAAGAAGCAAATATATTTATGATTAAAAGACAGGTACATCGTAACATGACTTTCTTTTTATCAGCCGGCACATTTTCATGTTTCGCTGTATTTTAATGCTACCACTTCAAACATGAGTCATGTAAAAACTTTTTGTACAATTAATATTTTCATGAGTCTAACTTTACAGCTAAAATTTTTAACAGAAATAAAAACAGGTAAATATTTTCTCATGTTTAACGCTTTTTTTAAGAATATTTTTTTTATATTATAGTAAACTACATACCTATATAATAGTATTGAAAAATGTTACTGCACTATACATGACAATTAACGACAATGTTTTGTTGTCTTGTAGGTATATTGAAGCAGAAAAGATTGACTATTGTGGTTAACAAAATTGATGTCGCATTAAAACATAAATTTGGTGAAAAACCTTTACAAAAAGATGATATTGTCAAAAAAGTTAAAAAGTTTTTAAGCAAAAAAGTGTTTGGTTGTCTGGAACATGATGTTCCAGACGATTGTATTATTTTGGTATGCGGACAATGGGCATATCATTCACGTTTATATCTCAATGGTCATGATACTAATACAGAGTTAGTCGAAACAATTGATGAAGAAATGACTTCATCTTTGAAAATTATGAAGTCTGATATTCATAAAAAGGAATTGAGAGAAGAAGTCGATCATAAAGTGCTTGCTCTTCATTTACTGGAGCAAAGCAACATAAAAGTCCTGGAAAAAAGGTATACTTAAAAAAAATATTGTGTTGCTTATAAATTTCTCTTTCACATTTGTCTTCAAATTTAGTAATTCTAGTAATAATAATATATATATAATGATACTGAAATTTAATTTATACTGCACAAAATTATTACTTGATCTTATTCTTTGCATCCTAATTGTATTTTAGATTAAAAGACATGGCTACAAGCTCTTCTCAAATTTGGGAGAGTAAAGTAAGAGATGATATGACCAGACATTTGCAGAGTGTAAAACACACTATTGAGATAAATGCCAAAGAAGTTAAACAAGAAATATATGGTAATAAGCACTTAATTTGCCTTATGTTATTGTAGCATACTAGCAAGAGACTTTTAGTGGTGGATAATACAAAATTGGATATATGTTATGTATGGATTGTATGTATGCCCCTCCAACAAGTGGGGAGGTAACCTTGCTCCCCCAAGTAGTGGTAGTTTCCTTAGTATTACCAGTGGGTCTAGACAACCAATAAGAGGCACTTAAGTGTCCCATAATACAATGAAGTTTATAAATTATGTTATGTAGGGTTTTCTATGACATGATAATCAGTCACAGCAACTTTGTGGGTGTTTCAAAAAAAGTGTTCCGCACAAATTATGCACACAATTTGGAGTTTAAGGTTAAGATTTTACAGCCGTGATTTTAGGAGAAAAAGGAAGTACGTAATTCAATATTTCTTAGACAAAATTACAACAACTCTGGCCATTTTTGTAGAGCTGAGAGCTTGTTCAAGAGTTATTAGTAATTGAGGTAGTGGTCAACTGCTATACACTATTTTGCATGAACTAAGCTAAAATACATTATGTGACAATAAGTTTTATGTAATCTAACTAGGCAGGCTTGCTCGATATTTGTGCTCGAGCACACCACTAGTTTATATATATGTGTGGACATAAGTATGTCATTTTGTACTTTAACCCCGCATTTTTGCGTTGTGACCCTGTCCCTATACTCCTGTATGGAATCCTTTTGTTTATCAATCTTTACTGGTATCAACAATTGTTTATCCCTCTGAATTAAGTTGTGTCTGACATATCTGATTTTTGCAGGCACAGTTATGTCTAACAAACTTTGGAATTCATTTTCTATTCATATTAGCAGCTGTGGGAAGTTATCTTGGCTAATATGCTGATTGTCATAGTTATAGCCAGACACATCAGTATTGTTCTTTCTTGATAATCCATTGTCATCTCACGAAAGGAAGTCTTGTGTTGGTATATTCAGTACACCAGAGTGTGTGAAAGTGTAGAGTGTTACATCTACTAGAATAGCACAACGTAAACATTAAATACCAAATAAATATTTTAGCTGTCTTTACACAGCTTTTTCAGCTACTGCTGTAGTAAGCAAGTCATTATTTACAGTAAGACTATAGACTGTGCAATCATTCCATATAAATACACTTTTAGTGTGGAGAGTGGTTACTATGTCATTAAAACAATTACCATGTCATTTAAAAACTCAATCATTTTTCAGTAGCTGGAGTACTTTTTTATCAGGAACAAAAGTCATTTTAATGAAGCTATCACTACTGTGGTCAATGGCTACATGACACTAAATAGACTGTATATATGCCTTCTAAAACTAGGTGAACAATCTAGGGTATAAGTTTCAGGCAAAGTAAATTAATATAGCCTTATTGTTAATTTGTATACAGATTATGTGATCAACTTTTATCAGATTCTACTTTGTTTGAATTACTTGTGCACAATAGCTAACTCGCCTTTTGTGCTGAAGCACATCACTAGGATTATTGTAATGGAGTTCTACTTTGTCAATAGCTAGAGTTTATGTCCCACACTGAATCTGACCAGTCAAACAGTCCTTAGGTAATAATAATTGTTTAATTGAAATTTTCAGTAACAATAAAAATGCAGCTATTCTAACTTTCGTCAAATTGAGCTACTTTACAAACAGCACAAATATATCTGCACAAAAATTAAACAATGAGTCACAACATTATTAACTCTTAAGGGTGCCATCACATAGCAACGCCTGGGCAACTTTAGTAGCGCACTCCAGCTGAATATCCGCTCATTATCTACCACAAAGTCACGCCCCAATTGCAACTAATTAGTGCCCGCTAATTGCAGCTGTGCCTCACTAACGTACAGTTGGGCAGGGAGGATTCAACTTACAATAAATAATCCTTGCACACTAAAGTAATGGATCCAGAATCTACTCTCTCGAACTGCTCAGGAATGACGAACCGCTACGATTAAAACTTTGCCAAGTCTTAGGGCATGGCTCAACCCTATAACGATGTGATATTTTTAATATACGAAATTTTACAGAAACAATTAATAGTCCACATGGTAAGGCCAGTATATAGAAAACTAAAATAGAATTCAACAATAGCTCATCGTTATGGCATACATGTAAGGGCAGGAATATGATATACCAAAAAAAAATCGGCTTCTAAACTTCAACGGTAGCTGTGTTGTACTGCGGCGAAGTCCAAATTGGTGATGGGGCTATTTCACGAGATGCAATGGACTTCTAATCTTTATTCTTGATAGGTGCTTTCTCCTAGTAGTACTTGCTGGCCTGCAAAAATAAAGTAACTCAGAGTGGGGGGAAAGCAAGAGTAAGTTTAACACGCCATAGCAACTATGGCCTATTCCACTTTTTTTTTGCGCTCAAAGAGTGTGACAGCACCTTTAATGGGTGATTAAGGGGGCTCCATAGTATGAATGTCTTGTCAATCAAGTTTCTTGGTTACATTGTGGCTTGTCTGGGTTTGTCTCTTGTTCTTACAGTTGGCTCCCTAACAGATATATGTATGTATGGATGGTACATAGCTATGACCCTTAAAAGCACGGACGGATGCGTTTTTGGCCTCCTAAAATCACAGCTGTTTAGGTTTGACCCAGTTTCTTCTGATACTACAACATTAAAGCAAGTCTTACTTTGAAATAGTGAAAGAATTCCTGCAAAAAAAAACCACTTGTTTTTCAAGTCATATAAAAAGTTGCTGCGATGATTATTAAGGCATATGAAGACCTTTGACCAGACGTAGATTAAAAAAAAAATCATCATTTTTTGGAGCTGCTACGTTCTGCTTGTTGGTGGTCAAGAACCACTGGTAGTCACAGTGGCTTCTAAGGAAGCTACAACGACTCGGAGGAAGCTCAGATAAGTATGTCATTCTATATTTGTTAGCTACAAATTAAAAAATATCTCAGGCCTTTTTTATGTCGCTAAGAGCTTGTTCTAGAGTTTCTGGTAATAGAAGTATACACCTTACACAACAGAGTTGTTATTGCTTGAAATACATTGTCCGATTATCTAACCACCAAGATAAGTCCTGTGTTGGCGATCAGTGGACAAGTGTGTGTGAACGTGTTGTGTGTTACTACTTAGTTGAAGAATAGCACAGAGTAAAGTTATAACTATCAATAAACATATTAGCTGCCTTTACACATCTTTTTCAGCTATTTCAGTGGTAAGCATGTCTTATTGTAGGTTTAAGTTCAATCCTGTGCAGTAATTGCTTTGAAATGCCTGATGTTGTTTTTGTTTTGTTCTTTAAGTCGAACAATTGCGTTGAGTGGTTACTATGGTTTATTGAAACCACTTTCCCGTATATATGTAATTTAAAAACTCTTTGACTTTTTTTTCCAAAATTAGTCATACAATGATACTCTACTTTTGTGTAACCTTACTGGAGTGGCTCGCTCACCATTAGTGAACAAACATACCGCTAGTGATGTATGTATTGAGTGCATTTGACAGGCTCTGGTAAAATGTGCAATTTGGTGGCAATTTTTTTTTATTTACAGCAAACAAGAGTAGTGAAAAATATCTACATGTTGTTATCATACGTATTATTTAAGGCTATTCACTCAATGAAATATAGTGCTGTGAAAAAAACAAGCAAATAGTAGGTATCAATTTAAGATAACTTGTTTCATAGCATTACTTGAGTTTCAGATTAATTGCTAAGTTCCATACAAGATGCTGTTTAGACCACATGTCTACTAAATTCAGCATTTAAACTTTGCCCGACTTAAAAGAAAAATACTGACTGATATATATATTATACTGATGAGTATAAAAAAAAATTATTTTGACCTAAATTTGGCCTAATTATTCTTTATGTTAAGTATCACACTAATCTGTGTTGTGTTGAATGTATTTGTAATTGAGCATAATACTTATTGTAATTGAAATTATACTTTGTACTACTTTAGGTTGTAAACGTGAATTGAAAGCACTAGAACAAATGATAGATTCACTTCATGACGTGTATAGTAATGCAATTACTGAAAAATGTAGTGCAGATGATAATTTCACTGAAGCATCAGTTTACTCAGATTTCAAGACAGCTATTACTCAAGATATGCAGGTACTTATGTGTATCTGTTACAAAAATACAATTGTATACATTATAGGGAGACTGGCAATGGTTAATTTTTTTTTACTTTTCTAGTTGACAGTATATTTTATGTTGTCTGAAAGTCACAAAATAATTTTGAGATTACTATTTACAATTATTTTTTTCAAAATCTTACATTTAACCCTATAAACTAACTTTCTTCTTCTTGAAATCTTGTTACTTAAATTGGGTACAAAAAAAAAAGCTGATTCTTCCAGATTATAGATAACTAAAACTTAATCATGTACAGTTGTTAATAATTAATTATCAAATTTATGACTTCTATGATTCTATGATTTCGAAGGGTCATTCTTGACGTGGAATCGGTAATTTCTAGATTAAGTTAGTGGACTACACACGTCTTTTTATTTGAAATACAACGTTTCGATCGAAGTTGCTCGATCTTCTTCAGGTGGAATATAACTGAAATGGCTGGGTGATGGTGATACAGAAGTTTATATAGGTATGAGATATAATAGAGCAGTTGGTGACTGAATGAAGGTGTTGATAAGAGTCTATTGATGCTTTTATTGATGTGTTAATAGATAATATAAGGAGTCTGACTAGTGGGGTTAGCTGTTTATTCCACTAATATACTCACAGTGCTAGTATCTACTGAGCATATGCAACACTCCTTATAAAAATTGAATCAAAATTCATTATAGTTTATACTTTAATGAAAAAAGCCATTTTAAATATGCTCTCCATTTTATTTTTTGTTTTCATTCGACTCTTTGACGCATGTTATATACTATTTTGTCTTCTCTTTATTAAAATCAAATGAGTCTAGTGTAAATAATTGTGTGTATGTGTCTAGTGTGTGCATGCATTATTTTTTATGCACTTATACTCTCATTTCTGATTTGCTGTGATTTATCTGTTGTTTGTTGTTGATTTTTATCCAATCAGGTTTATACAGTGAATAATTGTTCACAAGAACAGTCATCTAAGTTAGTAATATGTGACCCGCTCCGTGAAAATCGACCTTGAAACGCGTCAAGGCCGAAAAAAAGCCGAAAATTTTGTTTTCTGGATTTAAAAAAAAATTTAACAGGGGTAAGTACAAGGGTTTCTCGACTTCTGTGCAAAATTTCAGCATTAGTAGATAGCGTTTTCATACACTAAACTTACTTTGTCTTTTGAAGCGGTCCGTGAACGAACTTATAAAAAACGTCATCACAGAGTCACCATAACAACTCCCGCGAAATAGCTCCAGCCTAATAGTGTCGACCAATATGGCAGAGAGAATAGCTAACGTTACAAACCTTCTGGGTGCTGAAAGCTTGCACTACAACATATCCAGTTAGTGAACAAGAAGGCCAAAAGGCTAGAAATCTACAGAGAACGTGGTTTGAGTAAACAAACGGCCATTTTTTTCCCGGCAAATGTGGGCGTAACCGTGACGCGGAGAAATTTACGGACTTTAGGCGTCTCGCTGTAAAGTGATTTTTCTCGTACAAACGAACGGTTAATTGGTGAAAACATGTGTAGTGTTTTTGTTTGTATCTTTGCGGAGAAGCGTCGGAGAAAAACGCTTAAGGGCTCATCGTACTTCCTGATAAATTTTGGGCTTACTGAAGCTAAAAAATGAATTTTCATTTTTTTTGCAAATGGTCGATTTTCTGGGAGCCGGTCACATATGTCATATTTCAACATTTAGAATTATATACAGTATTCAGAATTAAAAAGAAATTTATAAGACTATTAATTAGAGTTTCCAGATAGTCAATTATTAATGTGCTATTTAAAATACACAAAATGGAAAGAAAGCCAGGTAGTTTGGCAGGGGCGTCAGAATGGTGTGGCTGAGGGGCCATCGTGCACCAATATTCTAGCAAAAAGGATGTGTTTATTTTTTCCCCTACTCTTTACCTATTTGTTCTTGTTATTGGACTTGGGTGGTCAAAATCGAGCCTTGAAATGACATCTGCCAGCATTAGTATGAGTAATAATGCCTCGTGCTATTTCAATGGCATTACTCATGCTTTTAATCCCGAATAGCTCAGGTTACCCATTCTATCACTTGAAAATAGTAGACCAGCTAAGAGTCGATTACAGTTGTAGCTACACTGTATCATTCACTCACTATCTCCTTATTTCAGGATTAACTACCGCTGGCAACATACTACTCCTCCTATAATGGTGAAAAACATTCAGTCTAATATGGGTAGAGCTTAAGTGGTAAAGAATGACATTGTCTCCTATTATTAACTACTTGAACTGTTCGTTTCTAAGGTTAATGCTGCACTCATGCACACCAACGTGTACTATTTCACACAGCTACCATGGTTTTCACTTAGATTCTACTTAGTTACTGTGCATGCTTTTTCAATTACTTACGCGCTATTTCACTTTCCCCGTGCGATTTTAATTGAACAGTGATTTTTCCCATACAAATGGGCTACTATTAGATAGAAATATCAAACCTTTTGGAAGATTGTTAGGAAACTCCTGACCAGCCTGGTCCTTTGTTTACTATTCCAAAGCGATCGTTTGGAAGAACAAACAGTAGTTCAGAAATCCTTCCAGTGATGTTGGTCTGCAACATGCCCATTTTTGCTACTAGTAGTCTTCCCATTCAGTTATTTTCCACACATATTTGAGAAAATAAAACTATGACTGCGGCAAAAGGCAGGCATTTGTAAGTACGTTGGATTCATTTTTTATTTTTTAAAGTTTTTTTTTAGGCATTGCATTGTTTGCTTTATATGTCCAAGTAAACTCTTTCATTCATTTGATAGAAAAACCACGGTATTGTCTTTTCTGTTAATTACTTGAACAAATAAGTGGGTGGGTGTGGTTATAATGACCGCACCAAATAGATCTGGTTTCCTATTCCCCTGTTTCGTATGTCATCATGTGTAAATTATTTCAGCAAAGCTGTAAAGTAATGAATTAGGGGTATCAGAATTTTATATCTTCAATTCAATTTGCATAGGCGTGTACCCTTTTTGCCGAATGTGTGTGTGTACTATCCTTTTCTACTAATGATGTGACTGCATGTGTTATGATGTTCCATGGCAATATTTAGCAATAATTTAATGCGAGTTAATTGTTGACCAGTAAAATTATCAACAAAAAAACAATAGTATTGAGCTAGGGAGGTTAAAATTCCTATGAGGTGAGAACACAGAACAGAAAAAAATCCAGTAAGGAGACATGAAATGAAGCAATTAAGCTTGAACAATAGATACAAATGGTAATATAGTAGAGCATGTGAGCTATTCCGTATTGATTAGCTAACAATAATCTACAGCTAATCCATTATTTTCTTTAGTTTACTTTGCTGTCTTCAATTGGAACTATTATTTGTAAACTTTTAGTTTAATTTTTCTCGTTTCTTAATACTATCTGTAAAATGTTGAAATTTTACTTAACACTATTAAATTTTAAAATTTATATTTAACAAATTGAAAGTTCATGTATGCATCAAAGCGGGCATTGCCATGTAGTCCTCAATGCAACTTGTACATTAAATTATTATTGGCGAGCGAGCGTAGCGAGCGAGACACTTACAGGGGTAACACAATCGAAAATCGGGGATGTTTGTTTATTTATATATATGTTTGGACGTATGTATGTCATTTTGCACTTTGACCCTCCGTATTTTTGTGTTCGCTCCGCGTGCGACCCCGTCCCAAACTTCACTAAACAGAATCCTCCGGTTTAGCGACCATTACCCGTATCACCTTAGAAATTGAATTGTTTACTGCTTTGAATTCTTTTGCGGGTGCAGTTTAAACGCAAAAACTTATGGGAGCTCCATTTCTATTCGAGTTAGTTGCTATTTGTCACAGTTATAAACCCTACTCAACAGCATTTACTTGTAAATTCATTGTCCACTAGACGAACCGCGAAGGTAAGTCTTGCGTAAGTATGTTCAGTTGTGTGAAAGTATTGTGCGTTACAACTACTATTAAGAATGTCACAAAGGAAACTTTAAATAAAGTGACTTGATTTTGTTGCTTCTTTTTCAATTCAAACAGTTGCTGGGAGCGGTTACTATGGCTTTGAAACCCCTTTACCGCATACGTAATTTAAAAACTTGACTATTATTTTAGTAGCTTGAGTGTAACTTGTTAAAATCAATCATTTAACAATAGTGTAGTTTAAAGCTCGCTCGCCATTTGTGCTCAAGCACACCACTAGTTATATGGATAATAATAAGTTTTTCTGCATACAGATTATTGCATGTGTGGGTATATATCTTGTAGAACCCAGAAAACATTAAAAGTCTTCTTCAAAAAGCTGTAAAAGATAAATTGGATTCATTTAAAGAGGAAGTTATTAAAAAAATTGATTCTGAATCTTACTCTGCACAAAAGATTGAACAAGGTAATAATTATAATAATATATTGTATATCAGAATGAGTCATGAATTACACAACACATTGAACAAAGTAATAATATTTCTATGACTGGTTTTTAATTGCTACCAGAAGGTATCATGAACTTATTTTTGTATTTTTTTTACAAAAATGTAGTTAGAACAAACAACAGAATGTCTTAAAAGTACTCCATCAGAAATTGATGTTTTTAGGTATTCTAAAAAATATTAGTCAATATTATAAAGAACTTAATATTCAGCCTCCTATCATTTTGCGAACATTTCTTATAATTTTTAATTCTTACATTTTTTTTTCCTTATTATACTGTTGTTTGAAGCTCTTTACAAAACATATTTGAAGGTGTGATTGTATATTTTTGCTCAATGCACATCAATAACTGGTGCAATCAAAGTGTTTAATTAATTATGTCTCAATCATGTAAGACTAACAGATTTTTTTTTATCAATACATGTCAAGGCTATGAGCCCAACTCTCAAGCTGAAGAGACGCCTGAGGCTGTGTTCCGAGATGAATAACAATGAAGCCAGCCTTCTTATGAACTCTAACAATCTTATGTGCACACTGTTAAACCGATCCTATACCCATTAACCTCATATAATCATATTCATATAACCTCAAACCACATCAAATGTTTCATAGTGCAGGTCATAAAAGTGTGTGCAATTGTACAAGCGTTCAATGATGTTTTTTGCCACGCAAATCACCCTCTTGCGAGTCTGTGCTTTTTTTTTCCCCGTTGCAAGTGCCATCAGAGTGCCAGCGATAGGGGTTGTGAATAAACTGCGGCAGAGGACTAGAACACAGCTCTGGTCCGTCGGAATAAGCTCCACCCAGTACTAGGAACGGTCGCTCGAAGGAGTTACACCCACCTGAACAATACAAATAAAGAATTAATAATAATGAGCTATAAAAAAGTTCATTTTAGCTACCCCTAGTGATAGCCCTATTTTTTAGTGTCTCACATCTAGATATATTTTTGAACTCCAGTGTATTAAGAATAAAGTTTATTCCCCTTTTTCTGAAGTTCAACCAAATCAGAGTGAATTTTATAACACCATCCTGAAGTATCATCTATTAAATAAAAGGAAATGGATATTATTATGTTTTCTAACAAAAGGATAATAATGTTAGACACAGCTTGCTGATGGTAAGGTTTACTTGCCATGCAACAGCACTGAAGCACTAAATAGCATTGCCCAGGAATTTCACCTAGATATAATTAAGGCAATGGCCATAACATCAGATCGTTGTTTCAGTATTCCACTGCTGTGGTTTTTCATAGTCTTATCACACTTCTTTGTATTCAAAAATGCTTAGGAGATAACTAAATATGATATTATTATTGCTTCTTTGTTATAATAAAAAATTCTGGTACATTATTATGTTATAGATAGAAACTTGTCACCTAAAGGGAAAAGCTAAGGAAAAAATGAAAAAGATTGGTTGTCTCCTGGAAGCGAACCCAGGGCCACTGGCTTTAGCCACCAGTGCTCTAACCAGTGAGCTACGACAACCCTCGACTTCCATGACCTTCACATTTTTCCTTTATACTGTTGAGTAGTACCGCTTGCTGCAGTCTCATACTCAACAGACCACCAATTATGTGCCATCAGAACACCTTTTTGGTGTCGACCGGAAACACCTCTCCCTCCGGAGAGGAGCCATAATTTATGTATTATCATACAATTATCAAGTTCTGACCCTTCATGACTGTTGAGTATGAGACTGCAGCAAGTGGTACTACTCAACAGTATAAAGGAAAAATATGAAGGTCTTGGAAGTTGAGGGTTGTCGTAGCTCAGTGATTAGAGCACTAGTGGCTGAAGCTGGTGGTCCTGGGTTCGAATCCCCAGCAACAACCACGATTTTTCATTGTTTTTCCTTTGCTTTTGTCCAGACCCCTTTAGGTGAGAAACTTCCTATCTAGTTTGTATGAAGGGTCAGAACTTGATAATTATTTTGTAGCAAATACTTGAGATGACAAAGTAAAATTTCATATCAGAGTTAATGTTTCCTCTTAACTTTGTCCCCAGACCTAAATGTTTTACTGAACGATATCAAGAAAACTGTGGATGGTTATCTCAATCAGTTTGCCTTTTGCAAGCTGTCTGAAAATATCAAGGATGCAGTTATTTCAAAGTATACAGAAACAATAAGATTGAGAAGTGAATTATTACATACTCTAGGTCAACGAGAAGATTTTAGAAGTAACAATGGTGGTACGTTAAATCATTAGATGATTATCACACAATTTCAATCCAGATTATTTAACTTTAACAATAATTTACCAAATTAGTTTATTGTAAGTTATTAATGTTTTAAATTTCAGAATTTATATTTTCTCTTCCTCAACTAATTGGACCTGAAATTACAGCTGGACTTGATATACCGTAAGATTATTAAAATAATAGTACGGCGTGTAAGTTTCCCATTAAAAAATGTATGGGAGAAATCGCTTTTCATTTAAAATTGCATGGGGGAAGTGCAATAGCATGTAACTAATTGAAATGCAGTGGTAACTTAGTGGAAACAAGCGAAATACCACAGTAGGTAAGTGAAATAGTACGGTAAATGCGCACGCGTGCAGCGTTAACCTCGGAAACGCACAGTTCGAGTAGTTTCTAGCTGGAGACAATGTCATTCTTTACCACAGAAACTCTACCAGTATTAGACAAAATATTTTTCAACTGATTAGGAGGGGTCGTACACTAAACACAATGTTCCAGTGGAAGCTAATCCCGAAACTAGGAGATAGTGAGTGAACGATACAGTGTAGCTGCAATTGCAAATGACTTTAAAAAAAGCTGGCCTACTATTAGCGAGAAACCTGTGCTATTAGGGATCAATAGCACGGTTACCAGTGTTACTCATACTAATTGCGATAAATGTGAGTAGGTCTGGGAAAAGGGACCTTACGGCGCAAAAATTGAAATTGAGATATAGGCTCCAGAAGTAAGTCATTAAAATTCTTTCTTTTTCTTCAATATATGTGACCCGCTCCGTGAAAATCGACCATTTGCAATAAATTATTGAAACACGTAAAGGCCAAAAAAAGCCGAAAATTTTTTTTTCTGGATTAAAAAAAAAATTAACAGGGGTAAGTACAAGGGTTTCTCGACTTCTGTGCAAAATTTCAGCGTTAGTAGATAGCGTTTTCATACACTAAACTTACTTTGTCTTTTGAAGCGGTCCGTGAACGAACTTATAAAAAACGTCATCACAGAGTCACCATAACAACTCCCGCGAAATAGCTCCAGCCTAATAGTGTCGACCAATATGGCTGAGAGAATAGCTAACGCTACAAACCTTCTGGGTGCTGACAGCTTGCACTACAGCATATCCAGTTAGTGAACAAGAAGGCCAAAAGGCTAGAAATCTATAGAGAACGTGGTTTGAGTAAACAAACGGCCATTTTTTTTCCGGCAAATGTGGGCGTAACCGTGACGCGGAGAAATTTACGGACTTCAGGCGTCTCACTGTAAAGTGATTTTTCCCGTACAAACGAACGGTTAATTGGTGAAAACGCGTGTAGTGTTTTTGTTTGTATCTTTGCGGAGAAGCGTCGGAGAAAAACGCTTAAGGGCTCATCGTACTTACTGATAAATTTTGGGCTTACTGAAGCTAAAAAATGAATTTTCATTTTTTTTGCAAATGGTCGATTTTCTGGGAGCCGGTCACATATATTTTTTTTGCAGAATTAGTCTTAGTGACCCTTACTCTACGTGTATGCCAAATTTTAAATGTCATAACAACTTAAAAGACCCCAAGCGTGCCGTGGAAAGACAATCTACTTTTTATTCTCTCTTGTTCTCAAAGTACAATAAACAGGGAATGGGCAGAGTTTCAAATAAGTAGCTAAAAAAAACGGCATAGCTTTGAGACAATTGCATGCATTATACAGCTTACCTCTGGCTGAAAATTTACCGCTACATCGAGTAGAGTAGCCAAGGATTCCGACAAGACAGGCTGTGAGACGCTCTGAAAGCTAAAAAAAACTCTATGCAAAATTTCGTTAATAGCTGTTAAAAAGCGGCTGCACAATTTAATTGCGTATGCAGAGTACACCGTTAAGTATACTGAAGTGGAGATTCAATTTATGTTTTCTCAATTTCTAGTTCAATTGCTTTGCTGAATACAGCAGTTCAACTGCCAGTTTCTCTGTGCGTAGAATGTTTTACCTTCCAGTATTTTAGCACTAAGTTGATATAAATTGTAGTATTTTATTAGCATAAGAAACTCAATTTTGTTGGTTTGCGCCATACGGTCCCTTTTCCTAGACCAACTCATAAATAATTGAAATTTAGAAGTCATGCTGGAATAAGTATAAAGTTTAGCAAAGCAATCAAATTTGAAAGTAGTTAAGATGTACCAGATTATATAGTTTGATGTGTTCATACACGTTTTTTTATCGGCAAGCGAGCGTAGCGAGCGAGACACTTACAGGGGTAACACAATTGAAAATCGGGGATGTTTGTTATTTATTTATTTGTATATATGTATGGACGTATGTATGTCATTTTGTACTTTGACCCTCGCGTTTTTGTGTTAGTTATGTGGTCGACCCCATCCCAAATTGCACTAAACAGAATCCTCTGGTTTATCGATCAGTACCCGTATCACCCTAGAAATTGAATTGTTTACAGTTTTGAATTCTTTTGCGGGTGCAGTTCAAACTTGAAAACTTAAGGTACTTCCATTTCTATTCGAGTTAGTGGCGGTGGTAAGTCAATGCGCTCTTTGTCATGGTTATAAGCCGTGCGCAACAGTATTTACTTGAAAATGCATTGTCCACTAGACTACTGTGAAGGTAAGTCTGTGTAGGTGCATGTCCAGTTGTGTCAAAGCATTGTGTCTTACAACCACTACTTAGCTAAAGAATATCACAAAGAAAACTTTTAAATAACGTGTATTGTTTTGTTGTAGTTTTTTTCCTTCCAAGCAATTGCAGAGAGTTGTTACTATGGCACTGAAATCCCTTTACCATGTATGCTAAATTTAAAAACTGGACCTTATTTTCAGTAGCTTCAGTGTTAGAAGTCTAGTAAATTATGCATTCTAATGGTATGGAGTCTAAATTGTCCATTCTGAAATGTATTGGGAAAATTGCTGTTCAATTGAAATCATACAGGGAAAGTGAAATAATACTGTAGATAAGCGAAAAAGTATAGAAATTACATGAAATAATGTGGTAGCTAAGTGAATTATATAAGTAGTGCCTGCAACTCTAGACTTGGATAAGTAGCATTTGAGTATATCAAATAGCACGGAAGTTCTTTTATTACACGGAATTAGCACAAGTTTAATAGGAGCTATATGTTGTAAACGAAGTCCTAGAGGAAGCTAATCTGAATTACAGAAATAGTGCATGAACGATACAGTATAGCTACAGTGAAAATGATTAAAAAAAAAAGGTGGCTACTATTAGTGAGTAATGGCATAAGTAACCTGTGCTATTTAGGAGCACAGCAATTGAAATAATTGCACTCTATTTTGTCTCATGCTATTTTAGTTGCATTTACTTGTGCTATTCATCCCGAATAGCAAGGTTACCATGCTATTACTTATACAAATTAATAATACCACACTGATGTTTTACTTGATGAAAACAGTGATACATGTTAAAAATATTCGGAATAATATTATAAGCAGCCTATTTTTTTTTTTATTCATCAAGCAATACCATTGTGAAATGATTTTTTTAATTGTTAAATGTGGCGTTAGTGTTACATAACTTACGTGGGTAGACTCCAAACTGAAACCGCTTGCAGTGTTTACTACTATAACAAAAGTATAATTTTTTGGTATGGGCTGACATAAATGAACCCCCAAAAAATTGGTATTTCCAGGTTATTTTGAAATAATGGTAGGTCTATGATAAGGCATTGCCTTATCCTATACCATTGGTTATGCATGTAGTTTATTTTATCAGCTGTTGAATAACGATTCAAAGCTAGTCTTGAATGTGAACGCTAGGTTCAGGGTGAGTGCAGATGGCATGATTTTGAAAGGTTTTGTCAAGCTCAGTTTAAACCATAATATTTCGGCTTTAGTGATGGCCTTGTAGTGGTGACTGGCAGTGTAGTGAGTGAATGTGGACAACTAAGTACAGAAAGGATAGATAGAATTAATAATACTTTGTTAGGTATAGACAGGATGAACAGTATGAAAAATGAATGCAAGTGAGTGAATTAAAATAAATTTTGTCTCCACATGTACTACCAGGCTCACTACCAATGCTGATCTTCTTCTGGTCACTAATCAGATGAAAGGGAGCAGAGGATCCTGTAGCGCACTGTAGATGTCATAGGTTTTTATTGCTGGGTGATTCTGCACTGAAAATACAGTATGCAGTCTTGGTAGAGACTTGTTGGATGCATGAGTAAAATAATCAGGTCAGTACGAGAAGTGGAGGGATGCTGCTATTTCCTTGAGTTGTTTTCTGCTGTTACTTCTTCTTAGGAACCACTGCTCTAGTTCTTGAATTGTGTTCATGTAAATTTCAGGAGATGAGCTTATCCTAAAGTTATTATGTATTTGCCTCTTACCATTCCCATGATGACTGAAAGGTGGTGGGCAGAAGAGAAGTGGAAGTAGGTGTGTGGGTCCCTGGCTTTTGCAAAGGGCTTGATGTGTAGGATACCCTGTAAGTGGAACTTGGGCCTTTGAAAATCGTCAACTCCAGGAAGTTGATTTATTCAGAGGAATGTTCTGAGGTGTAGGAGATTACTCCCATCTGCTTATGGCGATTTTCCTTAGGGTGTTGCAGAAGATTTAAAGGTTAAAAAATTGTATAAGCATTACCACACCATCTAGAAGATTGTATATCAATTCCTACATCATTAGATAGCTATATGCCAAATTGATTGTTATTTTAGTCAGAGAAATGATTTGAAATAGTTAGCTAGTGCAAACTAGCACTGGAGGGTTGCCATCATTGGTGCTTTATATGTCAAATTAGTCTTACTCACTTTCACTAACTACAGCTTAACAATTCAATATGTTTATATGTAGATATAATAATAATAATAATTATTATTATTATTATTATATTTATGTATATTATATATATATTTTTTTAATTCCAAGATAAATATCTTCACAATGTTATCTTTTGGTATGTGACCCATGAGATAACTCATGTTATCACATAGTGTTATCTCATGGCTGTATTGGGCAAGCTCATTACCCTAGTAGTTACAGCAGCTGGCCTGGCTTACCAATTTTCAGGATTTTTACAGCTACCTTACTCTAGTGGGCCCTACCCAACCAGGTTAGAACAGCTGCTAAAATATCAGCTGGGAGGACACTAGAGAGTTACCAACAAACTACTTCAGTGAAGATATCTAGCTGTGGAATAAACCACATATTACATTCTTCAGAGTGATATGGCTAGATATTTCACTCTCACTCTATATTTTCACTCATTCTCTGGCTCCTGAAAATATATTAGCCTGCTCATGAAATATTTCGCAATATCACAGTCTGACTCATGTAATAATAATACTATATATATTACAGAATATCACTACCATTTTTCAAGAAATTTGTGAATTTTATAAGGTAAGAAAATGGTATTAGATTTGATCATTTATTTAGTCAATCACATTAGCATAAAGTATTTATTGTATTGCTATTCTACACATCCCAGACTCTGTCACAAATGTATGTTTTCAGCTATTTTGGTTCATTTGGCAATACAACTATAGTACACATCCATATAAGTGGGTGGGGTCTCCCTTGAAAACCCATGAACAGTGTACAGCAAGCTGGACAACTATGAAGCCAGTTGCTATAACTACTAGTAGTTCATGAAGTCTTGGATAAGCAATAACTTGAACTAAAACACTGAGGAATCACCACTCCTTGTTATTAGGCATAAAGTTTTTAAACAGTATTCTTCAGTTCCACCAGGTAAAGGTTGCCTGTAGTTTCTTAAGAATGGGATGAAACACTTTGCTTCATAAGCTGTGTATGTTCACATGTACTCTTTAAATTACTTATATTATTTATATTTCATTGTTCGACTTCATGCCGAAGTTTTCTTCAGGGGTCAACTGAGGTAAGACTCTCCAGGATGGTGGCTGTCCATGCTGCATGTAAATAACCCTCCAGGTTATAATAAACAGTAACCGTGCCCTCCCAGAAATCTGGCTATTTACATTGTGTCAATATATCAACATGGAAAGTTTAACCTCAGTTGACCCCTGAAGAGGACTTCGGCAAGAAGTCAAAACGTCGGCTTAAGTTATAGTTAACAATATTGGCTGTTAAAAAGAGAAAGAATTTGCTATTAATAATATATTTATAAATATATATATAATAGAATAATACTTGGTAAGGACCCAAAGTATCCAAAACGCTATCATCATTTCATATCAAATTCACAAAAAGATCAAGCATCAATTTCATCATCTTCTAACAGGTAATAAATAATTTGCAGTAATTTGCTTTTACATGTTATTTCTAGAGCATTTTAAAAGAATACAGACAATTTGAGCCATTAGTAATTGATTCAATATTAACCTTTTAATCCTTTGACGTAAGATTCAGATGTGCTATAAACTTTAATGGTCATTATTTTATACCTCAATATGACATTTCAAAGTGTGAAAATCTTATTATATTGTAGAATTTTGTGACTTTAAAAAAGAGGTATAATCAGGACTGCCAGTATATATTTATATAATGAGCTACTCATACAGTAATAATGGAATGCATAACACAGTCACACGATAACAATGATATGAACAACAACACCACTAGGCTAAATAATGACATTTGAAACTAACTATAAAAGTTCACACAAACCAACTGAGTTCAATTTGTTACTGTGTTTATTCTCTCTGGACTGGGCCCCACAAAAAATTCCTCACCTTTTATACAAAAAACTACAACATATATATTTACAAAATCAGCTATTTAAAACCATGAGTTAAAATGCTTGAATAGTTGTATTCCTCCTGAAAATGTTTTGACAACATGTCACAAATTAAATGGAGTGGAACAGAAGATAATGAAGTCAACATTACATTGAGTCAACATTACCATTGATTAACCCATACTAACAATTAATAATTTTACTATACATTGACTAATATACTACTACCGAGTTTATTAATGTTTTTTAAGGCTGCATTTTTAATATAGATATAACAAAAACCTTGTGTATTTTAGTTAAATAAAAAATGATTTCATTTCTTTGTAGTTTCGATAGTGGTGCATCAAAGCAAAAAATAAAAAAAATTAGAAGGATAAGTTACAAGGTTTATCTTAAAATAATTTGGCATTTACAATTTGTTTCTGAACTATATTAGTGTAATTTTATTTGAATTATACAGCGTATTCAAAGGCTTAGTTGCAATGAAAATGATATGAGCTTGAATCCCTTTTTTCTTTAGATCTTCTTCATATTCATCACAGAGTAATTTATGTGACGGTAACAGTAACAATTATAGATTTGTACACACTTGATGTATCTATGTGAATTCCTGTAGATTCAGATAAAAATTATGACCAGGCTTCTATGATATCTGAAGAGTAAGGAAATTGCTCAGAATTGGATGTATTTAGTATAAGTACACAACACATAATTTATTATATCAAATTTCGAAAAATATTTGCTAATAATTAAATAATCTATATAAAATGTTAGGACATTTCAGGAAATCAAAGAAAGATCTTTCACGTAAGTGTTTTCTAAAGAATTTTCATTCCCTTCTTATAGATTGCTAGATGTTTTTTTTTTACTGTAAACATGTTTCTAAATAGGCATTTTATATGTAATTATGCTATTAAAATTTAACTAATTTAATTGTAGCAATCTCAAAATAAAATCTCATAAGGTAAAATACATACCTTTATAACTATACTGCAGTAATTTAATGAAAGCTTATGATTAAGAATGTATAATTGTGAGATGTTTTTCAACTTCATTAATACTAACCAATGTATAAATATTAATGTTAGGGCTTGGAATTCAGAACTTGAAGAGTTAAAAGAAAATGTAAAAAAAGAAGTTACAGAGCAAATTGAAACATTTTTTTCGGATGTTGATACTAATATTATTCAAGTGAGTACTTGAATAATTCTACTCTTTCACAGGCATAAATTCCATATAGCATACTCTGCATTAAAATAGTCCATTGACAACTATATCACAATCATAAATTAGTGCATAATCTGTTGATAACTAGCTTGATCACCTCTACAGCCTTGTCAACTTTTTTGTCAACTCTAATTATCATCACAGTTAACGGATTTTGTTATGGTTGTCAATGGACACTTTTCAGGCAGTGATATGGCAGTTATTAACCAACATTTTTCCTCATTTTTATATATCGATTATCCAATATTAAATTCTCTTTTTTACAAATTGTACTCCCTGATTAAAAAAAAAATGAAAGCAAGAGCAATAGGTCTAAATATTTAGAATTTAAACTACATTTGGTTGTCAGAATGCTTACCTTTTAAAGTGTTAGTCCGCTCAATGTTTTTGTTGCGGTATAAGGTTCTCCTATGTTTCATTGAGAGGATATGACTAAGCCATGACAGCTGTTTGAACATCTTGGTAGCTGTAAAATTGAGCATATATAAGATTTTAGCATTAGTAAAGATAAGACAAAATTCTAGCTATTTTTATGTTATGAACAGTTTGTCTCAAATTGCATATGAATACATAAGTTTTAGTAAAAATGAATCATTCATATATGGTCTTGTTCAAATCAGTGATGATTGAAAAGCCGGTCAAATGGTTAAAAAAAATTTTCAAATATCAATTTTCTTTTACCTCACTTTTTGTTTATATCAATGCAATTTGTAAATTTAAATCATTGTAATATGTTTCAGAAATTCTGCCAACATTATTATGATAGTTGGATACTTATTCTTAAAAATTTTGGAAAAAAAAATTTTGACAGTATATCCCAATACAAAAAAAAACTGGCTGAGGTAAGTTGTATTTTTAGTTAGAATCTTTTTTGGTGAAAGTAGCTAGCTGGTCACTACATAGTACGTATCACATATATGCAGAAATGAGATATTAAAAAAAAAATTCCGACTTATAAATTAGTATACTTGAAATAATTATAGTCAGAGGTGATTGTAATAACTACTCAATTTTTAATGGACATAAACAGGAAAAGCTTGAATATTTCTATGTCTAATCATACTAAATGTATCATTCATTGTTATATTAATCAAGTTAGAAACTTAATCAAGCAAAATTAGTGGGTGCTCTTGTTTTATTAATGTACAGGGCATTGCAAAGTTAGAAGAAAAACAGATTGAATATAAACAAATGGTGGAACACCTAAAAAAGGTTGATTACCTGCTTCAAAGTATTGACAAATATTAGTTATTTTATAATGGTCTATTATTAGCTTTCTGTTATTATTTTAAATTTTTTGTACTTTAGCCATTATAAATTGAATAACAATAGCTAGTTCGGTAATTTAGATAACTGATATTATATTGTATGAATACTATAGTGAAATTGAAACTAATGTTTTACAATGTTTTAAACATATTTGCTAGGGTTTTTTTAAGTACAGAAGGAGCATAATAAGTGAAGTGGCCAGATAAATGGCTTACTAAATTAGTAGACAGAGATCTAAATTAGGAAAAAACCATTGCTAAGCATATATACGAATTAATATTTACAGTTGATATTAATGAATCAATTATTTAAATAACTATCATGCTCAAAAGAAAAGAGTAATTAGCATAAATTTGAGGGGGAAGATGTAAGATTTCAATACTTTTTTTTTTTTGCAACAAAAAATAGCTAATATTTGGTGATACACATTGGTTAAAACATGACATTGATTAAAAAAAAGTAATAATTAAACATTTAAATTACGATTTGTTTTTATAACAAGTTATTTCCCATTGGTGGCTACTTTGAATGACTTTCCTATAAAGGCATTTGAATACTCGTTAAAGCTCTCATCTTGGTTTAAATAACACAATATTTTATAGTGTTTATAATTCCACTTTTTATACAGTTGGGTGATAGAACAATAGTAACAATAGTGGTCTGTGTGACTTGGCTTCCGGTATATTTCCACTTAATCTGTCATTAATTGTAGCTCACCTACCCTCTGCCGTATTTAACCTCAGTAATCATTACTAAATGGAGGGGAATTGGTGGTTATGCACAGGAGCCTCTCTACCAGCCAATATTGAGTACCAGGTTTTGCATTGAACGTAGCACACCACTGCTAGATCCTGTTAGTGCACCCATACAAGATCATGCTAGCACACTCCCTACTAATCCCAGCTAGCATGTTTTAATTAAGTCCTGCCAGCACTCCTGCTTCTCCCTTAACCTCATTTGCGGGATGCGAATAAGTTTGCAATTAATTAAATTTATGGATACAGATTCTTCAGTTTCTAAATTAAATAGTAGGCTGGCTCAAGCAAACATTTACATTTGACATGGCATCTGGTGGTATGGCCAGTATATTAATAGAATCTTAAATATTTTAGGATTCCTGCTGAATATTTTTAACTCTATCTATAATACTAAAGTTTTGAACTGACAGAAGAGGAGAAAAATGTGCAATATTCATGAATAAAATTGTTGTTCATGGGGTGTAAGTCCCTGAGCAGAGTTGGTTGTAAATTCGAAGGACCAGCTTACAGAGTGGCAGGCACACATGCAAAGAAACCAGGGCTCTAGCTAGAGTAGCCGTAGCTGTCAATAAGTGGGCAGAGATAGGTTCATCATAGAGAATATAAGATCATAGCAACAGCAACTGAACCGTGACTGAACAAAAACAGAATGAATAAACATGAGTGAGCAGCATATAGAAGTGAGAACATGTGTTCATTCAATTCAATGAGCATGCCCAGTGGATAATTCAATGAGCATGCCCAGAGGATATGTGTATGTGGATGACAACCAACACATAAAAGTTTGTTCCATGCAGCCTGCGCAGCAGGGTGTGGTCTTGTTAGCGGTTGGAGGGCGTAGTCCCAAACATAAGTGATTCCTTAAACACAAATGGCAAGTCACCCATTGCAAAGAAAAACATTGTGAACATCAGATCGCATCCAGTAAAACCTAATTCAAAGAAAATAAAAACATACTGGTGTCAAATACAAAGGTAACAAATGTACGTCCAAACATATTATACAGAACAAAAAATAAAATTTTTAATGTGTTTCACCAAGAAAAATTATAATAATATGTACAATTTATTGTGATTGATACAAATATTGATGGTATTATAAGAAAAGTCAGAAATTTATTGTCCAAGAATTATGGCAGAAGTATATAACTCCAATGTTTTTCTGGTCAGTTGCCGAGTACAGCACCTGAAAATTTGTAGTTTCTAGAATATCTCAATACAAATAGTTGTTCCCTAGTTACATATAGCAAGGCAGCTCGGGCTCCAAAATATGGTTTGGCCAGGAAATATGATGTTAAATTTTTAATTCAATTAATACTGATCTACATTTCATGCCTATGGAAGTGTTGAATAATAGAAGTCATTCTATTAGGTGCATGACTTAACTAATCTCAACTTGAAGATGCAGTAGAATTCCTGATCACCAATTATGTTGTAAGGACAAGTCATGGCAATAGTAAATTATTTGTCAATTGCCGAAATGTAGTTTCAATAGTTGTTGTTAGTTGTTCATACAAATAGATCTATTGCTGTCAGAAGCCTCTTGTTTCTTCAAAATGGACATGTTCAGTGTGAGCATGAGTGAGGATCTACTTTTTTTGGACTATTTACTGGTATTAGCAATCACAAGAGTTTTTTTTTATAGGATATAAGTATTGTGTATACATACCTATGTAGTAAGGATCATTGTGTTGCTCTTCAGTGCCTGTGTTTAGACGAGAAGGCCTTACAAAGAATTTTGATGGTAGCTATGTTAGCTAATTTTAATTTCACTTCCACTTCATAATGTATAATACAGCTACTTACCACAGTAAAGCAAAATAAAGTAAATGAGAGTAAATAAGTGAAATATAAACCTCAAGGTACTTCATATGTGGTCATTTGTCTCATATGGAGTAAAGTTAAAGTTATCCAGATATCCCTCTGTGTTTTTCTTGTATTATATTGATAGTATACATTAACTTTTTGAAAAACCTTGCTATTCTATAAGTCTGCTGCACAGCTCTTCAAAATTATGTAACATACCAGATAGTTCCAGTGTGTTGTTGGATGACTCAACTTTATCTTATGATAAATTAGAGTACTGGAACAAGATACTGGGACTACCAAAAGCAGTTCAAGGGATACTAGAAAGGGGAGAATGGCTGACAGATAGAAAAGTATTCATGCAACAAGCACACTGATGAAGGGCTTCCAAAACAACAAGATCTAACTATAGGAAAACCTTTTCCTACAAAGTGAGCAGCTGATAACCTTGTGTGCATTAATAAGTCAGTGGTAGAGAAGCTACAGGTAACTTTATGATATAGTTCCAGCTTACCATACAATTCTAGGTTCGTTTTTGCAATGGAAGCATCACAAAAACAATTCCTGTATTAATTCACTCTGTCTTAATATATTTGATACATTTATACACTATTCATTCAATCTGTTTAATACTATATGCTGTTTTTGGCTGCTGTTGTTGTTGTTGTTGGTTGTTATTGTGGATTTCATCACCTGAACTTTTCTTTGCTTTGTCTTATTATATCATTGCCATACATCATTTCTCCCAGTTTGCTATATACTGTTGAAAGACAGCACCAGGCTATTATATATTATAGCTATATATCAGATGAAAGAGAAGTGTGAGTTACTTCTGAATAATGGTTGGTTCCCTACAGACAAACATTTCATGGTCCACACTACATCACACACTTAAAGAAATAAGGTTCCATGATTTTCTTCGACCTAAGTTCACTTGGTAAGTGACAGCCTTGTTTTCCCTTGAGTCTTCTAAATCCTTTCAGATATATCAAAATGTGATTGTTGAGAATGAGTAGCAAGTTAGAAACCTGCGCAGCTCGGGGACTGACTTTGGTTCTGCCATCATTTTGGGGCTAACCTTGCAATTTGGTCTTATAATTGGCGAGCGTATGGAATGCCGTTCGTATCAAAAATAAACCCGCTAACATCCGGGATGTTAGATAAGAATCTGGGTCGCCGTTCGTAACAAAATTCCCTCTGCCTAACATCCGGGTTCCTAGATAGCGACCTAAGACGCCGTTCGTAACAAAATTCCATCTACTAACTTCCCGGATATTTGCTACGCCGTTTGTAACAAAATTACTTCCCTGGTGGTCCCATTTTGGTTCCAAGTGTCCACTGTTCTCGTTCCAAGTGTATCAACCCTATCCATTCTGGTTCCTGGGCGGGACTTTTTGTGTTTTCAATATGTCTGAAGTCTGGGGTTGGGAGGATTTCTTTTCTCGAGTCTTGGTTTTCTTAAGACAGTTACTGCTAGAACACGCCAGTCAAAATCAGCTGCACTACTATTTAGAGCGCTTGGAAATAATTATATCTGGGGTACAGAGAATCAGAGGTGTCCTTCTGTCAGCACAGTCCAATGATCCTGAGGAAATCAATATTCTTGAACACTATAGGATGTCTACTGGGGAGTTGCTTTCGAATTTAGGACAGGTTTATAGTGAAGTTGACAACACTTTGGATACTTGTTTGTCTCGCCCTACCATGGCCTATCAGTGTGGAAGGGTTGAAAGTGGTCAGAGAGGACGACCAAAATTTTGTGTCACAGCGGATCAACTGTCATACCTAGCTTCACTCTCCTTTACCTGGACGCATATAGCTAAAATGCTTGGTATCAGCAGAATGACACTCTATAGAAGGCGGGTTGAATTTGGAATGGCGGCACATGAAGGACAGGTTATACGGGACAGTCAGCTTTGGCGTTTGGTGCGTGAGATGAGATCAGAGTTCCCAGAGATGGGGGAAGTGTTGGTCCTTGGCAGACTTCGCTCACTTGGCTACCATGTCCTTAGAGATAGAGTGAGAAGAGCTATCCGTGCAACTGACCCCATTAACACAGCTCTCCGAGCAACTGCAGCCCCACTTTCAAGAAGAGTTTATAGTGTGCCTGGTCCTAATTCATTATGGCACATCGGTAAGTTGAATGTAGCTAAACCTTATGAGAATCCTGACAAGTGTAACTCTGCCTGGGTAGAGATGGGATAACCGATTATATTTACTATTTTATTTTTACAGATGGCCACCACAAGCTGATTAGGTGGAGGTTTGTATCTCATGGCGGGATAGATGGCTTTAGCCGCATGATCACCTACCTTCACTGCTCCACTAACAACAGGGCTTCCACAGTATTTCAACTGTTCTTAGAAGCCATCAGAAAGTATGGATTGCCTTCCCGAGTTCGGTCAGATGAAGGCCTTGAGAACATTAGGGTTGCTGAGTACATGCTGGAACATCGAGGTAGTGAGCGTAGAAGTTTCATCACAGGCCAGTCCACTCACAATCAAAGAATTGAACGGCTATGGCGAGATGTGCATCGGTGTGTCACTCAACTATACTATAGGTTATTTTATCACCTTGAAGACAGAGGGCTTTTAGATCCTCTCAATGATATTCATTTATATGCGCTTCACTATGTCTACCTTCCCAGAATAAATGATACTTTGAAGGGCTTTGTGGGAGGTTGGAACAATCACAAAATAAGGACTGCAGGTCATAAAACTCCTAATCAATTGTTTGTCGAGGGATCTCTACAGCTGCATAGATCAGGAATTGCTGCTTTAGACTTTTTGGACCCTGTAGATGAGACATATGGTGTTTCCGATGACGGCATAGCTCTGGGAGAAGATACTGAAGGGGTAGAGGTGCCACAGTCGGACCTTTTCTTGCAACAAAATCACTATGCTGAACTCAGGAGGACTGTGATCCCCCGGGCTCAGAGTAATTTGTATGGAATTGAGTTGTACCAAGCTGCACTCACATTTTTGTATGACAAGATTAGATCAAATCCTGATGTGTATGGTGAACTAGAGGATTAAGAATATAGAAATGCAAAGGTCATAATTCACCTCAAACTTAACATTCGTCATTCATCATTTCTCAAAAAATTGTAACCACATTTATTTATTTCATTGAATCGTGTGACTGGACATTATACACATTCATAAACATGCTACTGGCCGTTAGGTAAAGGGTTCAGTGCATAGCCCCCTAGATAGTGCCCAAACCACGCCTCTTATAGTGGTTATGTCAACATTTTATTATGAAACCGGCTGAGAGAGGTGGGGACAGAGACAGATTTGTACCTATGGGGAGTGCTTTCCAAGTTCATGAATTGTAAGTAAAACTCCAAGCCAGTTGGCATAGAAACGATTTGGCGTAGGATTTACGTTTTTTTTTTACTTGCACTGTTATGGTGTGGTGACTTAATTTTTTACTTGCACTGTTATGGTGTGGTGACTTAATTTTTTTACTTGCATCATTGTTATGAATAGAATGTAGCCCATGGGTGTAGGTCAACCCCCATAGATAACCTTTTGCCCAGGAGAGATACTTATTAGAAAAGGAAACTTGTTTACAAGGGATCCTTCTACTTCGTAGCGGAGAATATTTTTACAGACGGGAAGTATGAGTTGTAGACCGTATGGGAGATGCAAATGATATGTAAGGCGCGATAGTAACAGATGGAGTGTGGAACTGTTCTGGCAAATGTAAACCACTTACAAAGTTTGAAAGTAATTTGTCAATTTGTCGCTTATCTGGACTCCTCAGATATGAGACCCTGGGCAGCTAAATTGGGACAGAATTAATTAGACATGCTATAAATTTTGGCCTTTACAGGTATATCTAACATTATTTCTGAGATACAGGAAATTCTAAGTTAATGGCACCCTCCAGTCCCAAGCCGACAGGATAGGGTAAATTTTACTGTACTTGTGTTTAATCAGTCTGTGAATTACTGCGAATATTGCGTGGTGATGTTTGTTGCAATGTAATACTATGGTAAAGTGGGGCATGAAACATAAGTTGGGTCATGTGCCATGCAAAGGCCTAAGAATTTTCAGATAAATCCCCATCTACATACCTTTTTACATGCCGTGTATGGTATATGGAGTGCCCATCTCATAATCTTAAAGCTTGAAGGGAGAGATTGGCCCTCTCATTGATGCTTCCTTGTGCTTAGATGCTGAAGTGTCAGCAGTTCTCATCATTTTTTTTTTACAACTTTTTTCTTATTAATTTAGCGCTGAACCTATACTTGCATATCTCAACCAATACTCTACTGGAGCCCAAGCTTCCATTCGCTCCATTATTATCTACTACAGAAAAACTGAGAACTCCAGGAATACTATAAAAGAAACATTTATGCAGCTGTGTTTGTATGTGGGAGGCATCAATGCAGGGATTCATACAGAATTTTCCGCTTGAAGGGTGAAAATATCGGTACATCAATGAAGTGTAGAAATGTGGCATATTAAAATAATAGGCTTATCAGTCTCTAAACTTTGTTCTGTTTCTGAAAACTGCACACAATTTTTCTATTGCTTTTGGGGGGAAACTTCGGCTAGGGGGGATATCCCCCCCTCCCCCCCCCCCTCTGTATGAAACCCTGCAATGTGATATGTGAAAGGCCATTCTCTGCCTTGCGGGGGGCGGGGAATCCAAAGTTTCCCACCCATACTTGTAACAGTATGTCTAATCTGTTACCCTCCATTACAGAAATATTCCCTTCAACAACAAACTTAAAAGATGGGGTCCACAGGCCTATGCATGAAACACAGGTACTAGGTCCATAAAGCTACTTGGGGCAGTACGAGAACAATGATAAGTATGATTAGATTGGTCGGGATGTCTAACCTCTGGAAGCAAACAGAGTATTAGCCTGAACACCACACCTGTCCATGTTAGTGCTGGCTATATATTGTTGTACAGATACACAGTTGTTGTTGTTGTTTTTTTAATGGGACGGTACACCCTTACTAGGGAGTAACAGAACACCCTATAAAAAGGTGTAATGGTTATTTTCATTTTGTTTGTAGAACAAGTGGACAAGTGCTATGTGTGGGCAGAGTAGTGTGGGACCATCCTCTATGGAGACAGAGACTCAAGAGAAGTCATGAGAGAGATGGAAGAACAAGAAAGTGCAAAGATCGAACATGTAAAGACAATCTCCTACCATAAAGTAGTACCCATTTTAGCTCATTTCACATTTGGTCTATTACACAACATTAAGCATACTCAGTGTGTTGTGCCAGCTTGGACTTTGGACTATTATATACATGACATGTAGGTGTTGTTTCTGTAGTATGTGAGGACCAGATTCCAACTGCTGCCACACACACCACAATTGACTTTAGATGATAGAGTTGGCGGCCGACAGTTAACTGAATTGGTGCCTGCAGCATTCAACCCCCCACAAGTGGTTGACATGTTATACAAAAAGAATCAAGTATTTTGGCCTATTCTAGTTTCACTGCATCATCTTCTAGTCCTGTGAAATTGGACTACACACAGTAAATAAGGTAAAGATTGTTTATACTTCTTGTAATGATGACCTTTTACCAAATTCATATTATAATTTGCAAATATTCATTAAGCTTACTATATACACACAATAAACTATTATTGAAAGGTTCTTCAAGAAAAGAGGATGCAATAGATTTGTGTGACATTGATCTTCACTCTTCTATGATGTGACAAATTCTCTACAACATTTCACATAAAATAAACAATACATTAAGTACAAGTATATGAAAGTTTGGACTTAGAAAGTAGTGTTGCTGGAAATGGCAAGTGAGCAAGACACAATAAGTAAACAGTACCCCAATCCACCACCTTCAGTATCCAAAATAAAATTAGTCACATTTTTTTTTAGTACAAACCACTTGAACTGGTGTGTGCTAGTTTGAAACAATGAAGCTTCTGTACATAGCTTTGAACTATGCAGCATTAGTAATTGAGCAGTAACAGACAAGTGGAGATAGCAATTTTATGTACAACAACATCATGCTGGTGAAAAACTTGCATGTCCCAGTGTACAAATCACTTAAAAGCATTTCTGTTGCTGAAGACACTTTACCAGATTTTTGATCTTACTAGTGCATTGTTACAGTAGTCGCTTGTTGTTAGGCGCACCTGGAATTTAGGCGCATACTCACATATAAGCGCCTATCACACTCTTGTTTTACCACTCCTATTTGAAGCGCACCTTGATTTTAAGCGCATGTGCATGAAAAAAGTCTCCTGCTTCAAACTCCATTCCTAGATCTTGGCTAGATCCTACTGGTATATGCAAAAGTGAGTTTCTAATAATGCACACATCCCATGACTCTTGACCTAGCTTGCAGCTTTGTTATAAGCGCACCTTGAATTTAAGCTCATCTGGCTTATAGGTGGCCCTTTACCTTCCTGTGGGGTTATAAGCACATGCGCCTAACAACAAGCGACTACGGTATAAGACTTCTTGCCATGTAAAATTTATTTTTTTTCTTTCAGTGCTCCCACATCTGTAACAAAATAATTATCCCAGATTTGTCAACCCCAGTTAAATGGTTGTTGGGGGGGGAGGGGGGGGGGGGGATTCCTAGACAAAACGAATATTTGAAGTAACGTATGAAGCCAGTGCACCCAGCACAGAACACGTTATAGTCAGGCTGTTCTGAACAGAACATGCTGTTTCACAGCTTGGGATGCACCAACCACATAATAGAGAAAGAGATACAACAACGGAACTAGTGCATGTCACAACATGCCCAGCACTGAAAGAACAAGTTGCTTGTAATAAGCTTTTCACAGGAATTCACTATGTGTAAGACTTGAACACTAACAAGTCACACAATGCAAAGTAATGTCAAGGACCCTTTACCTAATTCACAATATTGACAGGCTCATTTATTTTTTGATTCCATCGCTTTCTCTCCTGTATAAAACAAACTTTGAACCAAAGTTGCAACCACTCACTCAAACTTTTGTGACCACACCTAGCATGCGCACAATAGCGGCAGTGTTATTCGTGTGTGCGTGTGCATGTGTGTACAGAAAATATACTTATTTATGAATAAATGGACGGACAATCATTCAACTTGCTGTAACATTTAATATGGTAAGTAACTAGCGGTGCGCTCCAACAGTGCAGTGTGGCGAGCGAGCTACCCCCACAATGTAGAATATGGTAAAGGAATTGGCTTTCCAGAGAAAATTTTCAAGCAAACGCACCTGTACGTATGGCCAGGCAAAAAATATTAGAGTAACTCCGATTGACATTAAAATCTGTAAGTACATATTCTGTAGAGCCTTATCTACTGTTTAGAATGTTCCTCCGTGCTGCGGAAAGAAACAGTTAAAAAAAGTTTTAAGAAACTTTTGACAAAATGGTACTGGTCGTTATATAAACTCCGCCCATTTACGTAAGTGGATTTGCACGTACCACAGCCATATATATATATATATAAACATATATTTTTTGCATTGATCTAACGTGAGAGTGTCTCACTCGCTTCGCTCGCTCGCCAACTAGTGGCAATATGTGATGGCTGAGTCATTGGTCGGATTCACAAACATATGCACACACACATATAGTAAGTAAAACTTGAATTAAAAGCAATATTGATGGTTCATAATAGAGTGTGCTTTATTTAAAGTTTAAAAAAGTTGCTACCTGATGGTTTTGGAAAATCAAACAAACATTGTTCTATCACTGCTAGCTATTGACTTTTGATATCATAGGACGGGAATCATTACTCCCAGATATCTATACACTGTCTTCTATTGATGAAACTATTTCCCACCATATTTCAGGGACCAATATGTATTTAATTGCAATACATAAACCATTCCATACAACTTGTAGCAGTTATCAACCATTAGTGTAAGCCTTAGTGTTTTACTATGGGTGACGCGCCCTAATCATGTGAACTAATAATTGTTCCACAAACTGCCCTAGCGGGAAAGGGTCAGCAGAGGGTCTGACCTATTTAAAGACTACAGCCACCCGTTGTATGCTTGTTGAGTTAAATTCTGGAAGAGGTGACTGGATATATTCACGAAGTATTTGCTGCATGATAATTTATGCTATAGTGAGATTATAGTAGGGAAGAGCCCAGTGACCGGCGTAATTATGTCAGGCAGATGTGTTGCATGAAATACAGTCAAAATGCCATGTTGAATTCAAGGTTAATATGATTTGGGCTTGACATCACAGACCAAAAGGCTGTTTTATAGTTATCAGTATTATAGAAGTATAGTAGGTCCATAGATGGTACATATGTATGTCGCAAAAAAATTAAATTGAGTTTCACTAATCTACTGTCTGGTTAATGGCTGAACTAGAAAAAAAGCTAATCAAATTGTGCAAACCCTCAGCACTAGTTTTATACAAACACTTTCAGTTATCAAAATTTTACCACTCAGAAGGAAAGAACTGATGGGCTAGGGCATAGCAAAATAAACTAACTCTACTGTATCATTGGTAAAACACTTATCAATAGATATACACTATCTCTTCCTAAACTGTAGATCTCTCAAAACATGAAAACAACTCCCCAAATCGTAAAATCCACCTCACTCAGTTTTACCAGCTCTATAGCGGAAAAAAAGAAAGAAAAAAGAAAGAAAAAATGGCACTACTAAATAGAGTGAATGGATATGGTGAAGTACCAGGATAGATACTATAAATTAACAATCCTAACATTACTTCAGCTTGATCAAATACTACCTCCGACCATACAAAGAGAAATCCTGAGGGAAGGTAAAGACAGTTATTCTTTTTCCAAAATTATGTAACTCTAGAAACTCTGATTTACGTGTAGCAAATTGAACCCAAAGAAAAACAAACTGGCAAAAATATGGAGAAAAAAAACAATCAAATATGAAACTCTTTAACTTTTTATTGTTATCCAGTGTAAAAACTACTTGCACTTTCATTGATCAATAACAACTATGAAATTTGCTTGTGAAACTTACACAATACTCAATCTCATCTTTTGCAACTGATGTAATCACACAAAATTTCATAAACTTTAGCTGATGGCCTCAAAATCTATACAAATACAAAGGAACACACAACACACAAAAAACAACAACAAGATATGTAAATATTCATGTTACTAAAATCAAATAACCTACTTCTCTATACTCTTATTCACTCTAATTTTTTCTCTAGCTTTAGGCTGCCATATAACTAGGAAACTTGTTTAAACGACCAAGTCAAACATAAACAACTCGCATACCGCACAATACGTTACAACCCTGCGGTCTAAAAGCAAGACTACAGTACTTTGTTGGTCGTCACTTTGACTTATAATTTTTTTTGTTCATAGTCAGTTTAGATGGTAAATTTAATGGGATGCATTTTTTAGTTTAAAAATTCTGTGCCTGTGAGGTCAAGCATGCCAGACATGTGCTTTTTTATAACGCCAAACACACACTCCCTTTGAAAGCAATCCTTAGCAACAGTATGTACATCAAGGCTATCTAAGTATCCCATTCAAAATTGCACATTACACTATGACCAGCACCAGGAAAAAATTTCTATGCTCGTTCACGTTGTGTAACCAAGACACTCAACTCCACATAAGGGGAGGTAAATGGCGAACACCAACCCTAGCCTTTTTAGAGGTTGCAGAATACAAGAGCAGTTGCTGATCATTTTTGCTCGTTATGGCGAGGGTTTACAGCAAAATACTAGCCCATTCACTTTCAATTGAGAAGTTGTTGGTTGTATGAGGGGGGGGGGGGGTAGGTTCACACACCACACTACTATGATGCACTGTCTGAAACCGAAATAAACCCACTAGCTAATAGCCTGGTTTATACTTAACATACAAAACAACAAGACGAGTAAGCGAAACATTTAACTTACAAGACATCCTTAGCTGCCTAAGTTTTCTTATCCCCGTTTCTGCAGCCCACAGAATTCGCCGTCCATGCTGATAGGATAAGTCAGCAAGTAACCGTTAGGTAAAGGGTTTACAGCGCCTCACCTCGAAATTGGGTACAAAGTATGTACAACCGAGGAAGTGGTGGTGGGTCTAGAGTCGGGGTGGGGTTCTGGCAGTCTTGGTTCACTCCATGTGTATCACACACCATATGGTAGGGCATCTAAGTATATCCTCGATTCTCATTATTAGATATAGGCAGTTCATGCTTGTTCATGTTATGACCCAAGACACTGTGTAACTGTCTGCTGAGGTTAATGAATGGTTGGTGGGCATGGTCACATAATACGTAGTGTAGGTCGTAGTTGTTCTCGTTGAAATAATATAGATTACATGTAGTTACATGTATGATAAGTATTGACTGGTTGGTCATAGTGGTTGCTCAGGTATCCTTTGAGTAGTTGGTATCTCCTATGTTGCTGGCCAGTGGGTTTAGCCTCTCACGCCATTTCTGTAATTGGCACTTTTATTGTGCTGGGCAATGAATAGAGATAAGAATATTTTTTATTCCAATTTAGCATGTGAAGTCATGTTGCAGTGAAGTATGGGCGAAGACCAGTGATGTTGTAATTTCGTTACTACAGATTGAGTCAAGGTGAGTGTGCATGTGAGAGAACACGCGAGGTAAAATGGTCTTCAGTTGGAATGGAATATTGAGTATGTACAGTTGTGATGGTGGGCTTGGTTTCAATGCGAAAATGAATTGTAGAGTATCCTTTTTTAAGCGTGGTATACTCTTCCGCGTACGTATTCAATTATTAATCACGAGGCATATTTGAGTGTGAAACCTGATTGTTATTTTATCATGAATATAGTAAAGGCGTGTGTACTTGTGTGTGTGTGTGTGTGTGTGTGTGTGTGTACATGCGTGCGTGTGTGTAAAAGGAGGAAAACGTAGTAACTATTTTTTCTGCTGGTGCAATGATTGGAGTGAATGAAAGTTCTGTAGTTTGTTTTAGGGGAAGTGAGGTGTTGTGTTCATGAGTACGAAGCTCCTCTTCTCTTTGTTGATGCATGTAAGACCTACAAAGTTGATCTAAATTTTTATACACCAAATTTAGTAAATTTACAGTATAATAATATAGATCAACTTCAATGATTGCTAGATGCATTTTCAACTTTATAGGTCTCAAATGCATCTGAGTCTCTGTGTGCCTATACATGTGTGTTTGTGTGAGCAGATTATTTGGTTACTACATGTGGTATAGCCTGTGGTCGACAGTGCAAAGGAGCCTATCTTTTATTGAGTGAGGTGGCTCTCAATGACATGTCACAAACACAGGGCTGTAGTAGATAGTTTGACCAGTCCGACCTTGGTCGGACCTTTTTTTTTTATAAAATGGGCGTTGTCAGCTAGTAAATATTTAGGTAAAGGGTCTTTGGAATAACGTACCTTCAATTGGTGGTGAAGTGTTGCCGGCAAATCCATCGCAGATATTGTCACAGTTTTGGCTCCCATATCAGAAGTTTGCGTCAACAAGTAGTGTTTCTCTTCCAGATTTTCAGCTATTAAGCGGTGTGACTCCAATATAATAAAGCAGAAGTCGGTGTGCATTGTTTTATATGCTTAAGAGCAGTAAAACTAAACTAAGTATCTGTCAAGAAGGATGACGCTGCTTAGCTATGTAAGTTCATTTTTAAGAGGCTAAATTAGCTACAGTATTTTTTTTATACATTGACCAAAATTTAATACTAATAGCTATAGCGAATGAATTCATCGAACAAAATGAGCACCGTATGCATATTCTAAGTTAACTTCGCTATCATTATTGCATTGATTCACTATTTGTCATTTTTCTATAAAATACTGTAGCATATGTTGGAATCAAACCACACCCATTTTGCAAAAACCACACCCATTTGGGAATTAACCACACCCACTTCCTGGTCTGAGTTTGCCATACTAAATGCGTAATAGTTTTATGGCTCTGCAAGTCATAGCTAAACTTGTTAGCTAAAAGGACTAGATCCGCCACTGGTATTCTTTGGTTTATTACCAGTGTGTGCTTTGTTTCATTAATTAAGTTAACGAACGTTTATCTTCGTTGAGATTTTGTTTTGTTGAGTCATGATAGTGTAAGGATGATAGTGTGAGGATGATAGTGTGAGAGTTCCAAAATGTAGAAAAGCAGTGTGTCCCCTCTTATTCTTTCTGGTGCTATTCGGGATTAATAGCATGAGTAACGTAATGAAATAGTGTTTGAGGCGAAGTCGAGTGCTATTTAGTGCTTTACGAGTGATATTCATCTCTAATATCACGGCTAACCATGCTAGCACTTGCTAATACTTTGCCTACATCCTAACTGAAACACTATTACTTTATTTTCAGCAAAAGCAACGGCGTTACTAAGGCTTACGGTCTTGCGCATGCGCACTTACCCGTACTATTTCGCTTGACTACCGTACCATTTCAACTCCAGCCATGCGGTTTCACTTTCCCCAGGCTATTTCAATTGAACAATCGATTTCCCCCATACATTTTTCAATGGGCACTTTTACGAGGCATGCTATTATAATGTAGATACCTAAAGTGCCTGATTCTACATACCTAAATCACTACCACCTTCTGGTGAGTACTAAAATTCCATGAGTACAAAATTAATTTTGCTAATAAGATTAAGAAATCTTCAAGTTCTTTTTTATGTTTTCATTGTGATGTAGCACTTTTTATATTAAAAAAAATAGAAGCTGATAGGCAGCGAACATTTTAAACTATTTTTTTAAATATGGACATCCAAGCACTCAACACTTGACCATTGTTAACCTCGATTTTTTTTTTAAGCTACAGACTTGTAGCGCTCAGAATTAGTCAAGCACAAGGTATATAAAAGATGCACGCTGTTTCGAGCCAGTAGATTAGCCCAACCTATTGGAACTGAAGCTTCTTCTATTTACACCTGGAGGTTTCATTAGTCTGATTTTTTACCACTGCCCAGTTCTGTATGTCTTCACAGTAGTATGAGAGTGGTCAAGTTTTGTTGTTGTTGTTGTTTGTTTGTTTGGACTGGATTATTTTTTCTCAAAAAAGGAGGGTTGTCCAAGAACGCCGTCAGTTGTCCCATGGGACTATGATGGGAATACAAGGATCCCATGGGATGTCCATGACAAAATTCTAAATTTATTAAATTTGAAACTTTCTCTGCTGGGAAACCCCTCCTTGTTTGAATAGTCAGACTAGCCCATCGTGTTTGTAGTCACATGAGTGGTACACCCAATTATGGGGGGCTTTGCCCCCCTGCACACCCCCGTACACTCGGGGGGCTATGTTGTGAGCGAGTTTGGGGCTCCTAATATGCCCATGGACAGTTGACGGCAAAACTGGACAACTCTGGTGTAAAAAAGAAGTCGAAAAAATATTTAATAATACTCGTGTCTGTCGGTTCATCCATTCAGTAAGTAAGTCAGTCTGTCAGCATTAATGTGCCAGATATTTTTTGACTCCTTTTTCCAGAAAAAGCGAGTATAGTTAAGCCAATGTGAACATTAGTTTTACACTGCGGGTGACGCCCCCTTTCAGTCCCGCCTTAATCATGTGAGCGAAATTCTTCCGGCTACTTGTTAGCTTATGCTGTGAAATTGAGTTGAGTCATTGATTTTTAGAGAAGGTTTGCAGTTTTGAAAAGAGACTCAAAGTACAGCTACACTATGCTATTCAGGCTGAGGGTTACTAAATCCATTTCCTATGGACTATCGAGTTTGCTCAAGGCTTTTGAATAAAATGGCACACCAAACAATTTCTTTTAGTCCATGAATTCTAAATGCCGAAGAGCACAGATGCTTGAATATAATTCAAATAAGAGGTTCGCGCCACTGACCAATCCAATATGCAATATGCCTATTGTTTCATTTAAAATTCGATTTGTTCATGCTATTGTTAATCTCTCCTCTGTGTGTGTGTTTGTGTGTGTGCGTGTGTGTGTGTGTGCATGCGTGTGCGTGTGCGTGCATGTGTGTGTGTGTGTGTGTGTGTGTGTGTGTGTGTGTGCGTGTGTGTGTGTGTGCGTGTGTGTGTGTGTGCATAGGCATCACAGAAGGTTGGCAGTGGTGTTCAGAAATAGTTGTGCAAATTTTTAATGGCCTCCAAGGCTCCAAATGTCATACTACAGGAGTTGAAAGGTGAGAATGGACAAACATACCCTAGTGGCCAAAGCAGCTGATGGTTATGTAGCCACAGGATGCATGCTGGTGTGGATTTTTCTAAGAATTTTGTCCTGGGACATGATGACTTCCTCCTAGTGCTTGACTTTTGACACCTGAGCATGATACAGCATGAAACCCACTTTGGTACCCAGGGGTTGTTGAAATTTTGGGCTACGAAGGGAGGGGGTTGCATGGACTAGGGTAGATGAAGTGACATGGGAGGAAGGTGAGGATAAGAAAAAGAACCAAGTAATAATAACAGTTTCTTAGTGGCCCAATAGTAGGTTTAGAGCCATGCAATATATATGTAATAGCACGGGTAGAAGTGAAATTAGAAATATATTTCACGAGTTTTAGTTCGACAGCTCTTAAATTTCATGAGGCAAAGCCGAGTGCTATTTTTTTTTTAAAACTAAACGAATGAAATATATTCCAGAATTTCATGACTATCCGTGCTATCACAAATTAATACCGAGGCCTTAACCTAACCCAATTTTCTCTTCTCGTACTCACTACAAACAAAATCACCTGCTCCGTAAGAAAACCTACTCGTTACTGTAAGTAGTACGGCGTAGTCGACTGGTAGGCAACACTCTACCATTGGACGAGTCGTCCTCCTCTTCCTGTCCTTTGACTCCTTCAAACCAGTAAAACGCTTTGCTGTCATTTTCTTTGCTACTTGATATTAGGTGATATTTCACGTCGCCTAGTGCACCCATGAGATACTGGATCAATTTTGTTTCGGCACAATAAATTTTCTAAAGGAATGAAATTGGTAACGGCATTAATATATACTATATGAGGGCAGTTAGAATTTATCCAATTAATTTTATTATTATTGTTTGCTCAAATCGTTAGCTAATAGTTGGGGAAGGGATGTCTTAGTGTTATTTTTACTCTCATGCTGTATTTTCACTCGCCTTTGGCTCATAACAATACTATGATGCTCTTAAAATATCCTCTCGTATTGTTCTTTGATTAGTCTAACTGACGAACAAGCTCAACTGTATGCTTCGAGTCAATTTATAGGTGTATTTTCTGTTTCAGGATTCCTCTAGAGACAATTTGTCAGGGATAATTGTTTGCCAAGACATAACTAACATTTTTGTTGTGATTAATTTATTGTTTGTTAACAGTTACTTGTTTTTGTCGTGTTTTGTAATCATATTCATGCAGTATTTTGAAAAGCTAGTTTCAGTGGAACGAAAAAAAATTATGAAAGTTGTCAATTGTAAAAGTTAACTGGTTGTTTTACTCGATTTTACTCCAATATCAGGAATGGACACACACATTCAAGTAAACAAGCAAGCACGGTGCATCACATAATAATAGTCTAACTAGGATGCGCTCCAATAGCGCAGGGTGGAGAGCAAGAATGTCACCCTGCCGCCATTCCGTGCATCCTAGGTGTGGTTACAAAATCTTGGAGGAGAGTTGCAACTTGCTAAAGTGTAGTAATAGTGAGTAGTTGCTTGCACCTAGTTCTCAGTCATATCTAAGAGGTTCCTCTGGAACAGACATTTTCCGCAAGAACTTGTGGAAGTAACTGCAAACACAAATACAAAACTGGAGTAAGAAATTGATATAAAATATGTCAAAGAAAATTAAAACATGAAAGATATATAGGTATTATCTTGGCTTCAAACTATTTGTGCTTAAATTTAATATAATGGCTAAGAATTATACCATATAGTTAGTGGATTGCTATTTTATTTTGGGAGCCCTCCCTCTAACCTTAATTAAGTTTGGCAAGTATGTATCCTTGAACAATGGAACTATCCCTGAACAGTGGTGCCTGTTACAGTTCATTCTGAAGTAAATATACTGCCAACAACAGGACATTAATGTCTGGATTCACTGCTCCCGCTTCACTACAAAAAAACAAAAACAACAACCAATCTAACAAGTTATACCACATAACTGCCAACCTGAAGTTCTTCAATTCGCATAGTGAAGCCAGGCCGTCATAGTACTGGTTACTAGCAGGTCTTCAATCTCCAGTGATTGTAAAATGCAAATACGAAGCACAGATCACCTAGGTCACTAATGTAGCATTAGGGGTTAGCTACATACATTAAATAATATAATAGTGTACATATGGGAAATTGGTCATGGGGAGAAGGGGTCATTTACTATCTCACCTGAAGTTACCAAGTATCTCGGTGTCTGTCACTCAATTCGCATTTCACACTGCTGTTTCTTGAAAAGTATCTTTTTGTAGTAACATTTGGGTTTCTTAGTCCAATCCTGCGTAAATTTCAGAATTGTGGTAAAGGGTTTCATCATTATGACAACCATTCCAAAAGGTAAGCCGCTTTTTGTGACTTGTTACCAGGTACTGGTTATTTCGAGGTAGAAAAGTAGTGTTTCTTACAGGTTTAGACAACTACCTAACTGCTGTACTATCACTAAGTATGTCCAAGATGCTATACAGTACTTTTGAGGAAAAAATGGTGCCTCTTGCGCTACTAAAAAAAAACACCATTATCACCAGGAGTTCCTCTTAACAATAAAAAGATATGATTTTTTTTTTTACATTATCGAGTATGTTGGTCCACTGTGCAAATCGACTTGGTTGCAACTGACGACATAGAGCGTGGATCGGCAGATGAACATATTGTGTTCACCAGCCACAAGTTGGGGTCGTCAAAGACGAGAACAAAGGAAGAGTGGACTGGTACACCATACTTGTTATGGGAATACAGAAACAATGTGATGCACAAAGGTGTCCTAGGGTGAATCAACCCAGTAATAGATAGATAGATAGATAGATAGATACAGGTGAACTAGGTAAAGTTGTAGACTGAAAATGACTGGACTGAGATCTGGTATTATATAAGTCTAGCCCTTACAAAAAAACAAAAACAAAAAAAAACTTAGTAAAGAAGTTGGTAATGTTGTGATTGAGTATGCCCAGAATGCAGGTGTCAAATTATATGCAGTCAAGTCTCTGAAGAAAGGACATGTTGGGACCACAGTATAAATTCAAGCAATGTGTCCCTTTGTTTGAAGACTGTCCCCTTCTAGGAGGTTCTGAATGTAATGATTTGGTAGGAAATGAAAAATTTAGGAATTCAGATTTGTTCTGTCATGAGAGATAATTAATACAATGTACCTTACTTGAGTGTCCACTATCAACTGTACAACTTGTAAAAACAGCAGGTGGGTGAAATACTGTAGAAGCAAAGAAATTAAAGATACTAAACCATCCTCAGCTGCCTCTCAGTCTCAGGTCAGCCCATTTTACCTTGTTGGCAGCTATATTTTGTGAACAAAACAGTGGCTCTAAGATTACTCTACAGATCAACTACATCTTCATATTTCATAATAAATAATTAGTATCTATACTCTACAGAGTACATACTTGCACAA
>WLWD01002539.1_pt1 | contig 101098 bp, 49 predicted proteins | sample 6712731 | NCBI WGS metagenome assembly WLWD01 (sample SAMN12718690, study PRJNA576275) | sponge metagenome | isolation source: marine sponge | host: Mycale hentscheli | place: New Zealand: South Island, Marlborough, Capsize Point | collected 2014-11-01 | reverse complement strand
GCTGGTAATTATTGTGTGTGTGTGAGTGTGTACTCCGCTGCAGCTTGTATTGTATTGTGTAGACCAGATACAAATAGCTGTATTCACTACTCTTGGCACTTGCAACCCAAGAGAAGTTTTTCTTTTGATGCACAAGGAACTAGTAAACATGAAATGTGGGCGTGAAGGATGAGTGGTGCAGGTGCTGTCAGGAGTGGAAGGAGAGGTAGGAGATGTGAAGAAGGATTGGCCTTTCTCTCACAAGGTGACCTCACAAGACAGAAAAACTGGCGTTTAACTCATTCACCAGCAATAGTGCCATATGGCGCTCGCCATTCATTCTGAAAAAAAAAATCGATTATCCAATATAACGTTATGTTGCTGTGGTGTAGTACTTCCTGTAATTTAAAAAAAAATGAAATGGAAGCAGTGGAACTTTACTTTATTGAATTTTTTAAAAATATGGCTGCTGAAATGTTTACTTTTGAGCGTCGCTCCACCTGAATTTTTTTTTTATTGTATGAGGCTCTGAAGCTCAGAATTAAGTAACTAGAATGTGAACAAGCTGCACACTCTGTTTGTAAATAGTGTTGTGTTAAAATGCTTTAAAAAACTTCTCTTACTGATTGACCTTACAGAAAAAGAATAAAAATTATACAATTATCAAGTTACCACAATGGTTGTCATAAACTTGCCTGTGAAAGGTTTAAGATGACAATTTACTAATTGCCCAGGTTTTCCCAACGGCCCCCGCTATCACATTTCTCCGTGTAGCAATTAGGTAAAGGGTCTGGCTATGCCAGACTATTTGATCTACTTATCACCTGGGGTAAACATCAACCAACCAGTTGTGTCATATGTGTATTATTTATATCTACTTAGTACCAATCTTTAAATGGACTGTCTGCTTTTTTTTTTCTTTTTTCTTTTTTTTTTCTTTTTTCTTTTTTTTTTCTTTTTTTTTTTTACCTTTTATCTCCTCACCAGTTTTTGTTCTGCTGTTTCGGCAGTTCTTATTGTCCTTTTTCTTACATGATAATTGTTTAATTGTTACCTATGTATATAATAATACGCTTGTGTGTCAGTAACTATAATGATGGTGTGTATTCATGAATAATTCATTAGCTAAGTCAAGTTGGTAAAGCGTCACTATGAACTGAACATAGGTAAAGAGATTATAGCTTCAGTAGAGGTGATTAAACACGACGACTATTGTAGCTAAGAACAGATGACTAGCTTGCTAGCCATAGGTGCTGAAGCACACCACTGGTTTATGAATGGTAGCACCAAGTCCAATTCGAATGAAGGAATTTAATTTATTAATGTGTATGCATTAGTAATACTTTAAATTAGTCTATCAGCTGTGTACAATATAGTTCTTCAGGCATGGTATCAAATTAGAGTACTGTAGATACTGGTTGTTAAGCGCCCCTTCTTTAAGCACTGTTTTTATTGAGCGCCTGTTTCATTCCTGGTTTTTAGGACTGTTTATTAAGTGCTCCGTGTGTTCCGTCTACAGCTAATTGGCGCTCGGCCCCATTTTTTTAGGTTGCCACTCGCTGTTGAATGCCCATATTTATTAAGTGCCCATTTCCTTACTGTTTCGGTTATCAGCGGAGGCGCTTAACAACTTGAGTCTACTGTATTATGATTTCAGTGACTTCAAACTTCAGTTTTTCAATGTACATTACCCTACCTGCAGTGTCACCTGATGGTACCCATCAGAGTCAAACAATTTGTTACTCTTGCCAATTGTAAGTTTAAAGCCTTATTCCAGATGTCTGGAGCAGATGAAGATTGTGCTAGCTAATTACTATACGTTTTATCACAGTTGACTTGATCAGTGAGTCGAATGTCACACCTGTCTTGGGAATCCAATTTTCTAACAATTCTGTGTTAGCTACACCTGATTAATATGAAGCACCAAAGGTGCGAACCCTCAGCGCTATTAAGCACTATCTAGCTATTACAATATAATCTCCTTCCAAAAGAAAAAGCAATCTGTTAGCTATTTTAATGAGGCATCAAAATAGCTCGACCAATGAAAATGGTACGTGGAAACGCTAAAAGAAACTAAACTAGCCAGAAACACTCACCGAGCGCGAAATTTCACTTCTTTCAACTCCGTTAATTTCCCTGAGCATAAATCATACTACACCGCTGGCTGCAAGAAATTATTTGCTCACGTGATTATGACATGACGCTAGGGGGCGTTGCCCATAAAAGCTGGTACCTACCGCAGTGCTGAAAGCTTCGCGTTTTCTCAACAATTAGCCCGAAATAAAAAAAAACGTAGCACAATAAAATATCTTAAATCTTCGTCCTGAGTAAGTTCATACCTAAATCAACTGTTAATTGTCAGTATTCTCCAAAATCAGAGTGTGACAGACAGACAGACAAACAGACAGGATGACTAGCTACTGTAGCCCTCTTGCACTTGCGCGCTGAGGGTTAATAATTGGCGAACGAGCGAGACACTGGTTTATCGCTCAGTACCCGTATCACCCTAGAAATGAATTGTTTACCGTTTTGAATTCTTTTGCGGGTGCAATGTGAAAACTTACTGGAAATCCATTTCTATTCGAGTTAGTGGTGGTGGTAAGTCAATGCGCTCTTTGTCATGGTTATAAGCCGTATGAAACAGTTTACTTGAAAATGCATTGTCCACTAGACTAACCGCGAAGGCAAGTCTCATGTAGGTGCATGTCCAGTTGTGTCAAAGCATTGTGCTTTACGGCCACTACTTAGCTAAAGAATGGCACGAAGAAAATGTTTAAATAACATGTATTGTTTTGTTGTTGTTTTTTTCCCTTCAATTCAAACAGTTGCAGCGAGTTGTTACTATGGCACTGAAATCTCTTTACCGTGTATGCTGTAATTTACAAACTCGACCTTACTTTCAGTAGCTTCAGTGTTAGAAGTCAAAATCATTCATATAAAAATAGTATAGTCTTTAGGCTTGCTCGCCATTAGTGCTCAAGTACATCACTAGTACAATACTTGGCACTAAAAGTTCACACTAGTGGTGCTTTTAAATTAAATAACTCTCATGCTATTAAAAGATATAAAATAATGTTTTGCTTAATATGGTAATTACATGTGGGTTTACATTGCAACTGTCAAACAACTTATTGGTTGCTTATTCACTCCATGTATTGTGTGTTGTGTGGTTGCAGGATTTAGTTCACTTCGGATCTTCTACTTTGGCACTGACAAGACTGAAACTTTTTACAAATACAAGGCTGACATTTAAAAAAAAATTTTTTCATTTTTCTTATAACTGGCTTCCAATTTGAACTTATTTGAATGATTTTGTTTCTGTAAATGTGGTCACTTGATTTTAAAAAAAATTCAATGACTAACTGTTAATGCTACAAATAATTATGATGTAATAGAACATAAAATTTAGTTGGCGCAACCCATGGTAGATAGCCATGGCATTCTCCCACTGTATAGTGGGATCCTCTAGAGGAAGTAGTTGGTAGACTTCTCATGCCAGATTCTTGAACAAGGCAAAAAAGAGAAAGGGAAAAATAATTGGCTTTTTTAATTTTAATTTTTAATTTTTATTATTTTTGTGCTATAGCTGTGGGGCTCATCACAGAGTGTTTATAGTGAAACTAAGAGCTCATTCAAAATAAGGAGAAGTTGCTAACTAAACCTATGGGCAGTAGGCTTACACTATCACCGAAATTCATCGCATTGTGTGGTTTCTGCTGCTTTTAACAGAAACTCAATAACACCGTCTTGATATGCTACATGAGATGATGGTTGAAAGTCAGCCAGTCATCTGGAGGATCATGCTAATGTCTTGCTGCATCAAAAGATGAACTTGCTATATATTTAATCCTCTATATGCAGCAATTCAGTATAAAGACTGACAATTTTACTCGTTCATTTCATAATGTACTAACTTCATTTAGCTACTGCAGTAGTCATCAGCTACTTCACTCATAATTTGTAATTAGAATTATAAATTAATGGAATAATTTTTTATTTTTTTTTTGGAATTGACACATAAAAAAAATCTAAATAGCTATTTCGAGCATAATAGGCCCTACCCATAACTGTAGCTATTATATATATAATGTGTGTATATATATATATATATATATATATATATATATTTATTGCAGCTTTGATATTTTTACTTTAATATTTCCGCATCACGCGAGCGTTCTGTATTCTCCCATATTGTACGGTTTATATTGTACGCTCCTTGTAGCGCGCGCGTAGCGAGTAAAATCAATGAAAATTGTATTGTAACCGGTTGAGAAAAATTTCAAAGAAGCAATAAATCACTTATCACACTCGTCGTACAATATGGGAATGATATTTTACTCTCACGCCACATTTTCACTCGCCTTTGGCTCGTGAAAATATTTTGCGTGCTCGTAAAATATTTTCCCATATTGTACTCTGACTCGTGCTATAAGTATTATATATATATATATATATATATATTTATTTATTCCATCCTAGATATCTTCACAATGATATTTTTAGGTACATGACCCTTGAATGTCAGGATATTTCACCAAGCTCATTACCCTTGTAGTTATAGCAACCAGCCAAACTTTTCAATTTTCTCTACAGCTACCTTCCTCTGCTCTTTACCCTGCTCAACAGGGTTAGAGCAGCTGCTAAAACATCAGCTAGGGGTGTGGGTAGCCCCTACAACCAACTTTGAGCTGTGAGTTACCCTTCCTTTAGTACTAACTACAGTAGTGAAGATATCTAGTGTGGAATAAACCACTTATTATATTACACTTGTCAAAGTGTTATGGCAAGATATTTCACTCTCAGGCTTTATTGTCACTCACCTCTGGCTCTTGAAAATAATTTAGCCTGCTAGTGAAATATTTTGCCATATCTCACTCTGACTCATGTAATAAGTATTATATATTATATATATACATATATATAAAATATATTTATTCCACCCTAGATATCTTCACAATGATATTTTTAGGTATGTGACCCTTGAAATAACTCATGATATTTCAAGCTGTTTTCCACACTGTACTGCTACTGCAGCAAGCCCATTACCCTTGTAGTTATAGCAACCGGCCAAACTTACCTTCCCTGTTCTTACAGCTACCTTCTTCTGATGTTGCCTACTCTGGGTTAGAGCAGCTGCTAAAATATCAGCTGGGGGTGTGGATAGCCCCTTCAACTAACTTTGCAGCTGTGAGTTACCCTACCTCTAGTACTAACTAGTAATGAAGATATCTAGTGTGGAATAAACCACTTATTACACTTGTTAGAGTGTTTGGGGAGATATTTCCTCTCAGGCTTAATTTTTACTGCCTCTGGCTCATGAAAATAAATTAGCCTGCTCCTGAAATATCTTGCCATATCACACTCTGACTCATGTAATAAGTATTATATATACATATAGTTACAAAAAAGATGTACTACTACAACTAGAATGCTTTAAGTAAAGACAGAATCAAGCAAGCAATAATCCTAACTTCTTAAATATAGTATATATTTGAATGGTGTCATAGGAGTAATATTTGTTCTGTTGCAGTAACCCATTTTTTTTCATTGTACATCTCATTATTGTTATGTTCAGTGGTTGTTGCATTGGAAGGAGACATTCCAGCCATCCCATAGCTGTCACTATGAGACAGTTTGCCTGAGTTTGTGTTCCAGCACTTTTTACCTTTATTCATAGATTGTCATGACACTAAGACAAGGCAAAAATCATCTGTGCAAGACAATAAGAAGGGTATGCTGAAGTGTCTAAATGGACTGTGAACTGTTAGACATCTTAATCTTGCTGAATTATGGGGCTACCTTCGTAGTTACAAGAACTTTATATATTTTTTTTTCATTCATGAAGTAACCCCTGTACTTGGTACTGATAATGTGTTGCACTACCAATGTTTGATGCTGTTACCAGATGTGACACAGTGTCTGTTGGAGACAGAAGCAAAAAGACCGCATGGGACACCTTGAGTGATTTGTAGTGATTCTCTACGAGCGAACTAGCAGTCTGGAAAGCAAGGATGTAATATTCACTTAACATTGAATGAAGGATTACCTTCTACACAAGTATAGTAAGAGCTTACCAAACTATATTGTCATTGCTGTGCCCAGGTGATGATCAAAGCTTCCCATTGGTGGTTTTGGAAAAAATGGATGGAACCATTCTTAGACCTCTACCTGAAGCTTATACAAGTTTGTAGAGAGCTGTTACAGTGCTCTATGCTTTTGTGGTGGAAGCAACTTAAACAAAATTCCATATTTATTAGAGCAACGAAGGAGAAGAAGAGAAGAATAATTTAATGATAGCTACAGAGACATCTTAATCTTGCTGAATTATGGGGCTACCTTCGTAGTTACAAGAACTTTATATATATTTTTTTCATTCATGAAGTAACCCCTGCACTTGGTACTGATAATGTGTTGCACTACCAATGTTTGATGCTGTTACCAGATGTGACACAGTGTCTGTTGGAGACAGAAGCAAAAAGACCGCATGGGACACCTTGAGTGATTTGTAGTGATTCTCTACGAGCGAACTAGCAGTCTGGAAAGCAAGGATGTAGCTATTCACTGAACATTGAAGGATTACCTTCTACACAAGTATAGTAAGAGCTTACCAAACTATTTTGTCATTGCTGTGCCCAGGTGATGATCAAAGCTTCCCATTGGTGGTTTTGGAAAAAATGGATGGAACCATTCTTAGACCTCTACCTGAAGCTTATACAAGTTTGTAGAGAGCTGTTACAGTGCTCTATGCTTTTGTGGTGGAAGCAACTTAAACAAAATTCCATATTTATTAGAGCAACGAAGGAGAAGAAGAGAAGAATAATTTAATGATAGCTACAGAGATAGAGAAATTCGATTGTTTGATAATATTACAACTTAGGTTTTTGCACTCTGTGAATTAGAAATTGAATAAATAACATCATTAGAGAAACAAAAATACAAGTAATCATTGTTTTATTTATTGTTGATTGAAACCAGATTTAATGTGAAGTGAATTTTGTATTATCCCTATGGGAAATGGGTGGTCAACTCTAAAAAGAGAGTGATATCACATTAAAAGTTGAAAAGTAACAGGGGAATTGCATAGTCTAAAGGACATCATTTTATATTGGAACTTCCCATGCTTGCAACTGAAAGCCGTAAAAATGTTTAGATTCAATGTCAACTGGCTGGAACCTGATGGAACCCTGTCAGAAATTAGTTATGTAAGGAAGTGATGCTTTAATCATAATGTATTTTTTGTTTACCCTCCATTATTACATCAAGCCTGGATATTCTCTCCTGCTGGCATTTTAGTCATTGGTAAGCTCAGTTCAATTCCTGAAATGAGTTTTGCATAACAGAAACATAAATAAAAATAGCATGCTGAATGAATTTTTACTAGTTCTGTTGCAATGTCTTTGCTCCTTCATAAAAGATGCTGCTCAGTCAGGTTTTGCTGCCTTCCTCTCATGTTTTACATGTTTATTTAGTACATAACATTATAATAAATAATATTTTAATCTTAAACACAATTGGTCCTAGTTCCTGAGTACTGTCAGTCACAATAATTTCACTTGCAAAGGATAATAATTATTAATTATGGACAATTTTCTTTATCTTAGATAGAGTTAATATACTTCATATGGCGTCTTTAATAAGTGGTGGTTTATGGGAAGTGAAAATATTTATTAATTTAACATTTCAAATACTTCAAAATACATTGATGACATAATTTAGATAATTCAATTATTTACAATAAACATACACTACAGTTAAAACAAGAATTAGTAACAATTTTATAAATAATCAAGAACATTAATTAATAACATTGTGTGTGTAATAATTATTACAGCGTCGTTTCTTTTGGTTGATTCTTTGTATCATGTTGTCTATACCATAGTTCATAGCAAAGACTGCAACATTTTTTATCTTCTGAAGTCTTATCTTCTAATATTTTATAATCAGGAAGATCTCCATAGTGTTTATCACAAACTTTCTGAATATACAAAGATGACATACACAGAAATAATTATGCATTCCTTATAGTCAATAATTGCAAATTACTTAGCACAACTCAACCGCATTATGTAATTAAAAAAAAACAGGTATGAAAATTTAGTGCAGCATTAACTTAGTGTCAGATTATTCCATTCACTTAAAAATAAAAAAAATGAATACCATAGCTGAGTGATTTTTCAATACAAAAAAGTGTGGTACTATTTTGAAATACCACAGCAGTGGAAAACTGAAATAATGATCTGATTGGGCATGGCAATCTCTTCTTGATCTTGCCACACATTTACCCGCTAGGTAATGTCAATGCGAAATTCCAGGGAAACGCTATAATATAGCAGTGGTAAGAAAAGTATGAATAGTAGCAGAACCGGGATGAAAATTTTCTTGGACAAAAATATAATACAAGATTATGGTTTTCTTAGCTGCAGAAATGAACTGTTATATTTGGCTCTAGTATTAACATAATGATAGCATGGTATTTGGATAAATATTACTCATGCAGTGAGATAATTCACTCTGCTTTGCCTCATGAAAATTTAATCGCTCCACTCATGCTACTAATCCTGAATACCATATTTTTCCATGCTGTTATATCTCTAAATAGCACAGATCAAATTTTTGTATTACCAAGAAACAATAGATTATACTTAAACTTGATTATGAATGCTGCATCATATTTGTAGTAATCATTCTAGTTCATACATACAATAATTATAAATATTCTGTGAAGATACTACTGTGATGACGTTACTTCTGAAATTACCATAGCTATTACTAATTTTCCGTGTCATTAAAATTTTGACACCATCAATCTTCAGAATATTTAAATAAATTTAATCTAATTTTGGGATTAACTAGATTAAGTTTTGTCATAGAGTCTTATGTCACTCTATCATTCATTAGTATTGCTATACATATTCTTTAGATTAAGGTTGTCAAAAATGTTAATGACACGTAAACTTAGTTTTAGCAACGGTAATTTCAGAATTAACATCATATCTTCACAGAATATATTGTTAGTGAAGTCAATAAAATTATTGGACAGCTGATATGACAACTTAATACTTTTGGAGATTACGATAATATTTTAGGAGTAAGTGCCAAAAATAATGAAGTTGTATTTTGAGTGATAGAATTTAGATAGATAAAAGTTCCTTAATATGAAAATGTATCCACATACTTGTATATGACAAATCAATAACATGCGTATAGCCTTTTTATAACAAAGGTATATCTCATTAATTAAAGTTTGCTCACTCTTCCAACTTCGTAAAATGAAATGATGATTACAAATTGTGGATCTAGGATTACTATTGATATCCCATAAAAATTCATACAATGGCAAGCTTCATGAGACATTATTATTCTAATTTTAGTTGGTATATAGCTAGATTTGTACCATGGTACCTTCAAACTGTCCAATCAGAATGCTTAATTTGCGGTGAATACACATACCCACCTCAGGTGCATAAGTAAACTGTCCAATTAAAATAATTTTTTTGTGTGCTACGTATAGCCTATACCATGGTATAAGTCAGTTGCACCTCTCTGTTTGGTTGGTACCAGATTTACGAAATCGTCGGGCCTTAGGCCTTTGGTTGTATAAATCCCGTACCAATTTCCACGTCGTCATTGTATAAACAATTTACAATTAGTACTATAAGAGAACCTTTCAAATAGAGTGTACAAAATAATGTTTCTTAAAAAAAATACATGAGAATATTGCTTATTATTATTATTTTACTTGAAAGCAGAATTTGCAAGTTGTCAGTTTTGCTTTAGCCGGTTCGCATATATCACACATATCCTCATTTGATTGATGTCCAAGAAGACAATCAACTTCTGATAATTCTGTACACATATTGTAGTAAAAGGATCAAGTGTGTCAAGTTTTTTTGCACTACAAAAACTTACTTTTATTTTCTTCCAAATACATTTTATAACAAGATGTGCATACAGTACCAACTTTCTTATTTCTTGGAATATATGCTGTACGACCATCAGTACATTTTCCACACATATACTGTAGAATATCATTAAAAAATACAATTAAAATTAAATTAAATAAATACTGGATTAGATTACTTCATTATACAATTCATTGAGCACACATGGGGTTATCTCACACACATTGTTGCTGTAGCTACTTCACTAAATGTAATTTGTCTATTTGGCTATAAATTATATGAAAAAATTGCACTTAATTCTCTTGAGCTACAATTTGAAAAAACAACAACTAACAAAACCACTTATTGAACTAAATTATTGCATTTGCCTTTAAAATACTTTCTTTTTCAATAGAGAAAGTATGCAATATTTCCATCGGGCATTTTTAAAATTACTTCCTATGAGGTTTTTTCATGTTTCATTGGTAAAAATTGCAATGAAATCATGACCAATATCAATATCAATATCTTATAAGTCAGTTGCACCTCTCTGTTTGGTTGGTACCAGATTTACGAAATCGTCGGACCTTAGGCCTTTGGTTGTATAAATCCCGTACCAATTTCGCCATTGCTATGCTTTACGAATGGCAAGTAATTTAAAACAAGGATGTGTTTAATCAAGTAGCGTATTTTTAGTTTCTTCACTTGCAATTTAAATAGCCTTTATTTTACTTTTGATGACATTTTTTAATAAAAAAATAGCCATTATGCTTTAATAAATGGCTGGATAGAAGTAGTGTTACAACTAGGATATGTTTTATATAATGGCTGAAAAGTAAACAGCAATTTCACTATAAAAGAGATATAAATAAATACATTACATAATATATATAAATAACTTATTGGCTTGAGTACATACGTCACTGATGAATCACTTCGCTTTGCTAGCTTATCAATTAAATTGGTAGCAAAAATATTAATGTCCGAATGATTTGTCGTATATGTGAAAAAAAAATACTTTCACAGTTCAAGGATGATTGAACAAAATGTACTGTATAATTATTATTATTTGTAACAGAGTATTTTTATGCTTCATATTTATGATTGAACGAGCTGATGCAAAGTCACAAATAGCTAAGTACATAATGGCTTAAACTATTATAGATTATTTGTGCTAAATTTTAATGGCATATAATGATTCCTATACAGTAGTTGAGGTGAATTATGTTTACTAACTAATTAGTTTTAGTAAAATAACATACCTTGCAACAGGATTGACAGAGGTGTTCTGTATCAAGCATTCCAAAAGGTTCTTGACAAATAATGCATTCTGTGTTTTCTGTACGAACAGTTATTTCCCTTCCAAACTTTAATTCTTTTATTCTCTGCAAACAAAATTATTTAAATTAAGTATTTTTCTTTCTGTACATGATCAAATATTACAACAAAAGTTTACATGTACAAAAGAATTTTATAAAGTAGATTCAATAATACTTTGAAATGGTCTGATTAATGAAATTTTATTTAGTTGTAATACATGTTACATACTTTATATAATAGTTACAGTATAATAATTTAATAGTACCACATGTAAATTTCCCATTCAAAACTGTATACTGTAAAACTGCTAAGTTGAAATCGCACAGGGAAAGTGAAGTAGCATATGACTAAGTGAAATAGTATGGAAGCTGGTATGGAAGCTAAGTGAAATAGTATGGGTAAGTGCGCATGTGTGCGGCTTTAGCCTTGGAAACGTACTAGTCCAGTCATTTTAAGGATAAAAATATCTTAACCCTAAAATATTTGCTATGAATAAACTATGTATTTTATATGTCATTAGTAGTTAAAATCATATATTTAACTCAGCGTGCATGTGCGAGAGGGTTATAGTAGTCTGTTAGTCAATCAATCAATCATTCATCCATTTGCTCGTTCATTCATTCATCCATTCATTGATTCAACCATTCATTCATTCATTCATTGATTTATTCACTCATTCACTGTGTCAACAGAGGATCTCGAAGAGTGTGGACTTTTATTGCCTTGAGAGCAGAGGAGCTCCCGATTAGATGATGATTTAAATCCCTGTAATTTAACACTTTTTTAAATTTTGGCTTAGTTTTTGAGAAAACAAGAGAAAATGCAGACTTCAATGAGGTCTGCTATATGGTAATTCCCATTCAGATTTGTTGCTTGCGTTCTGTATTCCGGTGCTTAACTTCTTTTGTCTGGTGTTAAGAAGTTTCTGTTGCTGGAGGTGCGCTTCTTTCATCAACTGTAAGTATGCCTGATCTCCAAAAATGTGCCCTAAGTGTTTGTGTAGCGTACATGTCAGAAAGTTCAAATGTTCTTGTGCCTACTTTTGTTTTCTACCAAGACAAGGTTAACACTAAAGCCAGAGAATGCCATGAAGTCCTCAGAAAGTCTTAAAAACCGTATGGTTGAGCTCATACGGTGTATGAAAGTGCTGGTTCTAAATGTTTATGCCCATTAAAAAGCCCTTGAAATGCCTGAAGAATCCCAGAGAATCAAGCAGGCCAATTTAAAATGCTCTAGCTAGCAAGTTAGAATTTGTATTCATAAGTAGAACGATATTATACTGTTAAAAGCTGAAAATTAAAAAAAAACTTGGTTATTCAACTATGGTGACTTCTTTTGCAAATTATTGCTAACTAACACTGAGGGTTTGCACTCTTAGTACTCTAGTTTTGTATAGTTTTTAACCATTTAAAATAATATTTTGATTTATTTTAAAGTTAAAATTCAATATTATACTATAACAAATTTGAAGAACTAACAGCAATTTAAGAGTAACAAGATTATAATAATGTCCTAGTTAACATTTTAAATCTATATTGTAAATCTTACTATTTCTTTTCTCTTCTTAGATTTATTTGTATGTCCCTTTCTTTCAGTATGATACTTTGTTAATATTAAAGAATTTGGTTGTTTCTCATGTTCTTTTTCATAGTTACCATTAATTATGCAAAGTGCACCAGTAGTCATGGATGAAAATATAGTACTAATAATAGACAGAACCATAGCAGTTATTGCCAGCTGAATTCTATGTACTGCGACTCCACAAGGGTCTAAAAATATAATTTCCAAACACAAATTATACTCTGACAATATTATTGTTAAGTGACACATTACCTTGAACATATGTAGTATGATATATTATCCACAATACCAGAGATGCGAAAACAATTGCAGACACACTCAAATGAAAACTAATAATTACACAGAAATCTAAAAAATTAACATGTATATCATTAATAAAATAATTGGTGAGCAAGAGCAAGCAAATGAAAACGGTCAGTTAAAACAGCAGTTAATTAAGTAAAATGGAATATACATACATCTATAGTATTATGATACGCTTGTCTATAGGTAACAACAATGATAATGACCGTGTGCACATGTATTAATGATTAATTCAAGAGTTATAATTAACTAGTGATGTGCTTGAGCACAAATGGCGAGTGAACCTAAAAACTACACTATTGTTATATGATTGATTTTAACTTCTAACACTCAAAGCTATTAAAAATAATGTCAAGTTTTTAAATTACATATCTATGGTAAAGGATTTAAATGCCATAGTAACCACTCGCCGCAACTGTTTGAATTGAAAAAACCCCAACAAAAACAGAAGCATAACAATACACATTATTTAAACAGACTTACCAACGTGGTTACACAGCCTGAAAAGAGTTCATTGACAACCAAAACAAAATCAGTAAACAGTCTTGATAATTGGAGTTAACAAAAAATGTACAAGACAAATTATAGTTATCAACACATTATACATTAATACAATTTTGTTATGGTTGTCAATGGACACTATTCAGGCAGTGTTAGTCTAGTGGATAATAATTTTTCAAGTAAATAATGTTGCGCACGGCTTATAACCATGACAAAGAGTGCATTGAATTACCGTTGCCACTAACTCGAAAACTCTGGTAGGTTTTCAAGTTCTAACTGCACCCACAAAAGAATTCAAAACGATAAACAATTCAATTTCTAGGGTGATACGGGTAATGATCGATAAACCAGAGGATTCTGTTCAGTGAAGTTTGGGACAGGGTTGACTACCGAACTAACACAAAAATGCCAGGGTGAAAGTACAAAATGACCCCCGATTTTCAATTGAGTTACCACTGATAGTGTCTCGCTCACTTCGCTCACTTGCTCGCCAATTAAATATGGATAAGTCATGGCTGAGTGGGGGGCTATAAGGTTGGCAGAGGTAAAGGCAATGATTGGACGGCAGGGAAATAGATAGCTGGGCAATTGAGCAAATACAAAATTAGTAAAATGAGTTACAGGCTGCAATGCAATTAAAATGAAGCACCATGGGTGTGAACCCTCAGCACTTCTACACACTGGCTAGTTATAACAAAATCAATTCTCAGACCAAACAATGATGTATTTAGCTGTTCCTAATCAGGTATCAATATGACTCAAGCAATGAAAACTGTAGATGTAGCTAATTGCTGTCTTGCTACTAAACATGCAGGAGACTCTCACAGGTATAATAGTTTCAATGTCTAGATGCTGTCTAAAAGAAGTAGCTGTATATATACTAAACATGCAGGAAATTCTTACCGGTAGTTTCAATGTCTGTTGGTTGTCTAAAAGAAGTAGCTAAACATGCAGGAGATTCTCACCAATAAATAATTTTAACGTAAAACACTTGAATTTCAGCACTCATTAACATTTTAGCATAAAGTAAACACTACCCTGGGCAGAAAAATAAATTATTACTTACATGATTTCGATGTGTCAATAGAGGGAACTACTTACAAAAGCTTAAACCTATGTGCAATGTACAGCTAGTTTTTTCTCAAAAATCAGTCCGAAATTCGAAAAAAGTAGCAGAATAATTAAATGCTCTTATTTACCGATTCACACATGTCCCAATTTATTTTGTAGGGTACTATTAACATTGCATTTAATTCATTAAACTCCCTCAAATATGAAACCCTTTAATATGGGTACACCTTGCTCTAACAAGGTATGCCACTCAATTTATCAATTCTTACTACTATGCAACATCGTTAACTTGACGACCATTACAAATTGCAGAAATTTAAGCCAGCTATTTTTAGTTCAAAGTTATGGAGAAGTCAACTGTGGGATGCAAGTGAAAAGCACCTCACAGAAAAAGCCCATTACTCAAGAAAAAACCCATTGTTTTCATCAACTACACTTTGAGATAACCTATTATAAGAAGTTTTAAGCTATTTTTAAGCATATGCTTAAAAAATAGCTTAAAACTTCTTATAATATTATATAATAACATTGAACATTAGAGATAACATTAAATTATTTTTAATTGCATATTTGAATTATGTTTCTGATTAAGAACTAGAAACATGAGCTAATAAATATAACATTTTATTATCAAGTTCTGACCCTTCATAAAAACTAGATAGACACTTTCTCACTTAAATCCCAGGCACAACTAAGATTTTTTCACATTTTTCCTTTTCTTTTTTCCAGACCCCTTTAGGTGAGAAAGTGTCAATCTAACATTTTATTTTGTATCATCACATAGAGTGATATCAGTGTAGTGCGGTTAAAATGTTTTTTTTTATTCCCATAGACTTTTTTAAAAGGAATTTTCTGGACTGCTTCAACACAAACTTTTGAATGGTACAACATCCGGAAGCATCCTTTCCAAGGTTATTAAATATTTTTACCGCGCCAACTCAACCTGGACATACTAATCAGTGACTAATGCAAATAATAATGCATTTAGTGTACATATGATAATATATAATATATATATGTATATATTATTATAAATAAATATATATAATACTTATAGCACAAGTCTGAGTACAATATGGGAAAATATTTTATGAGCACGCAAAATATTTTTACGAGCCGAAGGCGAGTGAAAATATGGCGTGAGAGTAAAATATCATTCCCATATTGTACGACGAGTGTGATAAGTGATTTATTGCTTCTTTGAAATTTTTCTCAACCGGTTACAATACAATTTTCATTGATTTTACTCGCTACGCGCGTGCTACTTGGATCGTTCAATAACAAGCGTACAATATGGGAGAATACAGAACGCTCGCGTGATGAAATCTAGTGTGGAATAAACACTTATTACACTCACTCTTCAGAGTGATATGGCTAGATATTTCACTATCACACTTTATTTTCACTCCTCTCTGGCTCATTAAAATGTATTAGCCTGCTCATGAAATATTTTGCCATATCACACTCTGGCTCATGTAATAAGTACTATATATTATATATTATACTTACACAAACTTGATATGTGATGAGATAATGTTAAAACTGCACATTGAATGAATCCCACCACTATCAGTGTAATAGCTATTCCAAATGTGATATAACCCACTGCAAGGTAAGAGTCATCATTTTCATTGAGCAGAGCAGCTGCACAAAATATGATAGAATACATTGATTGAGTCAGAATATCATTATTTTCAAAAGCCATTAAATTATATAGTAAACAATAGTGCTAGTATGTACTGATTGTGATATACTGCACTCTGATCAATTGTTTTTGCTATTTGAAAAATACAAATAGTAAAGGATGCTCTGACAGACAGTCAAAATTTCATTGTAAGACTTAAATTCTACCAACAAGATATTATTTGTAGATAGGTAAAGTTGCCAAACTTAGTTTGAAAGGAGAAGAAAATGATTCAAAATTTTTTGCTAGCTATACTGTTTCAATGATAAAGTGAAGTCAAGTGAATTGTAAACTAAAATGCAATGATTTATGAAGCTATTGGTTTTGTTGCATTTGACTTTAAAATCATCAAAAGCAATTTTTAAAATTATTCAGTTCTTCCACTAGGCTATGTTAGAATAGTTAGCTCAAACTATAGAAAGCATTAAGCCTACTCACTACAAATACATAGTGTATCAAGTGAAATTTACATGCTGGAAACTAAAAAGTTTCTAGCAAGCAAATTTATTTGGATATATTATGTGTAAAAAGTGAAAGGGCCTAATGATTTGTATATTTTAAGCTAACTATTTTTTGCATAGCAGAAATCACATTATGCTATACTAGAGCCCTTCAATTGTACTTTGTTTCTAATGACTTACACTGGTTATAAAACTAAATGTAGCTCACAAACTTTAATATTAATATACAAGATATGTTGGATAGAACAATTATTATGAAAAACACACAATATACAAGTTTGATAGCATTTTAAGCTGAAAATACGCACTAGTTATAATACTTATAATACCTGTGAAATTATATTGAAGAAACAAAGTAGTAGTGTTTGTAAAAGCAATCATTTGAACATATATTGGGTTATGGCTTAATGCATTTCTGGCCCAAGTGTAATTAGAATTAGGTGCCAATGTGATTTTATTGTCAATTCTGTCATATCTGGAGTCATAACCATAATATGTGATAACACAATCAGCGATGCTGAATGAAGGGCATACAATAGAAGGCTGACACTCATCGTATGTTGAAATATTCCCAAATACTGATGTTCCAGATGTCACTACAATAATAATATTATACATTATTGTTAAGGCTAGTCAGTATAGTCCTACATGTATTCAATATTTCTTCAATAAAGGTAAACTGCCTTAATATTGATATCTATGACTGTTGTGTATACAATGGATGTAACTTATATCATTATTAATTAAGAAACAGGATATTTTGTCACTAACAAACATGCATAAAGTTTTACAAACTATTTTTTTCAAATATATTTATGTAAGGATAATAAAATTTGTTAATTAGAAAATATCATATTAGTTTGTATATTTATTTCAAGATAACTAAGACATTCATTATTTCTAGCATTAAGTATGTGGTGACACATAATGACAGCTTACACATGTTTTACTTCGATTTTCCTGAACAATAAGTACGCACTATATATTGAAAGGGACATTTTTGGACCCAGGTCTCAACATTTAAAATCAGATGTTTTTTTTTTACAAATGTCAATTGCAACATTGATTAGTATGACTTACTGCTGTATTTTAAGTTAAGAAACCTGACACCGATCTAGAAAGCTGCACTTTTAAAAAAATCAAAGTGAAAATAACTAGCTATCAGGTTTAAATCTAGTAAAGAAATGGGTCATTTTTTTTAGTATAAAATTACTCTTGCATTTTTAGTGAATAAGATTCTTCTAACAGAACAAAAAGTGAACATATATTATTACTCCATTTACTGGATGGGATAAAAGACAATCCCTGAAATCACCCTATAAGATGCTATTTTGCTCTAACTGCCATGTATATTAGCTGAATATAACTTTTACATCTGTAAAGCAGTACTTACCCAATTTAGTAGTGGATATTTGTGTCCTCAATTGTAAAATTGTAAAAGTTCTATAAATACTCAATTTATAACTTGTATATTTGTGAGTTTGAAACTTATTATTATTATACATTTTCCATGAGCACATATTATTGACACAATTTTTAGAGTCTATTGAAGAATTAAAAATTGTTGCATCTTCAACTTTAAGCTCAATAGTATATGTAATTGATAAGTTGCATTTAAATACCTGCATAAAATTAAATAAGGATATACATGTGTGTACATTGATATAGAAAAGTTACTATCAACTGTTGTTTTTAACTATACTTATCTACATGTCTAAAAGCACTTCGATTCCTATTCAGCAATAGACACTCAAATATCTACCGGTATACTAATTTTCAGTGATTATGACCATATTACAGCAAAGTGTAGTCCATTTTTTATATACAGTAATAAAAGCATTTTAATAATGTAAAATGGGATTTAGGGTTGCATATCAATATATATGGGAACTAAGAAATTGCTCTACAAAGTACAGAAACAATAAAGATCTCTTCTTTGTGATATTTCAATATCTATTAAATGAAGTTAAATATCTTGCAATATAACATTAAGTATCTTTGATTACAAATGCATTGATTTAGGGATATAACTAGTGATGTGCTTGAGCACAAATGGTGACCGAGCCTAAGACTACACTATTGTTAAATGATTGATTTTAGCTTCTAACACTCAAGCTACTAAAAAAGGTCTTGTATTTACAGTACATGTATACAGTAAAGGGGATACAATACCATAGTAACCATTCCCGCAACTGTTGAATTGAAAAAACAACAACAAAAACAAAATCAAAACAAATAATGTTATTTAAAATGATTGCTTTGTTCTTAAGTAGTAGCTCTTACACACAATACTTTCACACAACTGGACACACCTAAACAAGACTTACCTTTGCTGTTAGACTAATGGCCAATGAATTTTCAAGTAAAGACAGTTGCGTAGGGCTTACAACTATGTATAGCAAATAGCACATTAACTTACCATTGCCACTAACTCGAATAGTAGTGAAAGTCCGGTAAGTTTTTAAGCTTTAACTGCACCCGCAGAACTCACACAAAAAATGCCAGGGTCAAAGTACAAAATGACATAGGTACGCCTGAACATAATTATATACAAATATCCTCGATTTTCAATTGAGTTACCCCTGATAGTGTCTCACTCGCTCACCAATAATAATTGCCACATGGGGCTAATAACCTTTCTTGTTGCATCACTTTTTAGAGCAATTTCCTAGTATCCATACTTTTTGGGCAATTCTAAATTTAATTTAACATTTTTAATGTTTTTATTAGTCACTATGATTGCATCTTAGGTAGGCAGCACCTGACATTGTGTGTGAAGGCGTGATATCATTATTCAGCATGTGAGTTGCATAAAAATGGCATCATTTGAAGAACATCCACAAAGTTCTTCACTGAAATAACTGATATTGGAGTCAAGTGATGAAAAAGATGAAACCCACAATTCAATTCAGCTATAAATTTATGCCATACTTTGTTTCTAATTGAAATTAATTTTTCTCTATGCATGTTCAACCTGAAGCTGAAGATATTGAAATTCTTAATTTTTTAAAACTTTTCTGTTTTTTTTTTTTATACCTTATCACTTATAAATTGTATACACAGTGCTATACACTCTATGTTTAGGTGTTTTGCAATCACTATATATAAAATTATGTGAGTTAGCAACAAACAATATTTGGAATAAAATCTTATTGTTACAGGTAATATAGATTTATTAGTTCAAGTGAACGATCATGGTTTTAGTTTCACTAAACTATGCTACACTATGCTATGTAGTATATCATATATGACCGGTTTTGGGAAAAATTGGCCTAAACGCGGTATCTAATATTTTCAATTCTATCAGTAGGTTGCATGGGGCCTTGGGATGCTGTACTTCAAATTTTGAAGCTGTAGTACAAGCTGTGTTCATCCTACATGCTGCAATATTTCAGATTTTTTTTCTAATTATAGCAAATTTTGAAAAAGTGACTAATAAAGGAGTTGCTAAGGCGAGGGGGCGTGTATTGTATTTTGTATGTCAGGGTCAGACCATCTGTCAATCCCAGCTCTGCAGCGTGAGCTACACCCTTGCCGCAAGAGTGCCAGGATCAAGGCAAGAAGATCTAAAACTATTAAGTGTGCTGGCACACTCTTTGAGTGCGAAAAAACCCGCCAAATAGGCCACGGTTGCTAGGGCGTGTTAAACTAATTTCTGCTTTTCCCTAAGTTATTTTATTTATGCAGGCCAGCAAGTACTACTGGGAGAAAGCACCTACCGGGAATGAAGACTGGAAGTCGATCACATCTCAAGAAATATCCCTGTCACCATTTTGGACTTCATGGCAGTATTGCATGGCTACCGCAGTAGTTTAGAAGCTGATATTTTGTATATCATTTTCTTACCCTTGTGTGCATGCCATAACATTGAGTTTTTGTTGAATTATATTTTTTTCTATTTACTCACCCTACCACGTGAACTATTGTTAATTACTTCTGTAAAATTTCGTATATTAAAAAAACTAAATGTAATAGGGTCGATCCCTTGTAGCCCTAAACTCTGGCAAAGTTAGCCTATTATATTGAATTTTTTATAATACACAGCATAATAGCAAATTTTCAAATTGGTAATTCATGTGCGGTTACAATATATAGCCATTTACTGGTCATTCTATATTTACTTTTAGTATATCTAACCCACTATGACTGTGCAAATATACTGTCTATATAAAATGACATTCACTGATTGTATTTGCCATTGTGTTTATATCTCTTAACCCTCTTGTTCCTGAATTGTTTGGACGCGCGCGGAAAAATCTAATCGTCGACCGCGGAATAGAGTATTACCGTTTTATTTTTTTAACTCGATGCTGGCTGGGAAAACCCCATAGCAACCATATATCACTAAATAGACCAAAAGTTTGGGATTCCCCTCATTTTTTGAGTGAGAAAATTGAATAATATTTAGGCCATCTACTAATACTTCAAAAAAAAAATTTTCCCCCCAAAAAATCCATTTTTCCCATCAATAAAAAAATAAAATAAATAGAAATAATATTGTTTGATGCATTTTATACCAATATTATATTAGTTCAACAATAAAATATGTTGTTTGTTGTGTGTGGTGCTGATTGTGATCATGTAGGAGACATCTATGGTGTCCACAAGGAACATATGCCATCGGACGTCGAGCTCCACTACAAAACAATTTCATATAAACAAAAACACAAACAACAAAGATATTTGTAATACAAACAACAAATTATTCATGATCCTATATAATTGCAACTTTATGATGTATTGTATGCGGTTTCATACAGGATTTTTGTTTGGGGTGGGAGGGTGGGGCTCCGAGTGTACTTCGCCACACCCATTTTTTGGAACCTACACTACTTTGATGCACATCTTTGCATAAGAGTCTATACTTCACACTGATGATCAGTGTTCGGTCCTATGCACTAAATGGCTCAGTTATGATAGGAACATAATGGGATACAATATCAGACTAAAAATAAATGCTTCCAAAATGTTCATTTCTATTCAACTCCCAAAATTCTAGGGGGGAACCCAGGGCTAGCCTCCCACTGTATGAACCCCTGGTATGTATACTCCACACTGTACATGAGAGAAACAATCGTTGTATTGAGAAAGTGTAATTTGAAAATGAAAAGCAGTACAAGCACACACGTGGAATTCAACTTACCCGGCATGGATGGTGTCACAGACTGAACGATCCCTCCCATAGGATCCGGAACCTCCATACAATACCAAAAAAAACACAAGACAACAATGATATTTGTAACATAACAGCTGGCCTCGCTGAATTGCCCCCCCCCTCCACCGTCATTACTTTTCACTGACATTCTTGTACCATACCCATCCCCCCACATATCAGTAAGTTGAAATGAAATTCAACTTGATGTCACAGACCGAAAAAGACCCCCGAGTTCGTTCTCTCTCAGGTTGGATCTGGAAGCGCCACATACTGTTTGTTCATAGTTGCTCTCTCTCTCTTTACACAAATGCATGCACACACATACACACACACACACAAGAAAAAAGAAGCTACAGGTGAATACAGATCATAAAAATAAATGTATAATTTATTATACATAAATTGACTGGTGTACACACACACACACATGAAATTCAACTTACATGGGCATTAGTAGTCACGATCCAAAAAGATCCAGAGTTCCCTCCCAGGTTGGATCCGGAAGTGCCACATACTGTTTGTTCATGGTTGCTCTCTCTATCTTTCCACAAATGCACGCATGCACGCACACACATACACACACACACACACACACACAAGAAAAAAGAAGCTACAGGTGAATACAGATCATAAAAATAAATGTATAATTTATTATACATAAATTGACTGGTGTACACACACACACACACACACACACACACATGAAATTCAACTTACATGGGCATAGTAGTCACGATCCAAAAAGATCCAGAGTTCCCTCCCAGGTTGTATACGGAAGCGCCACATACTGTTTGTCCACGGTTGCTCTCTCTCATTCCACAAATGCACGCACACACATACACACACACACACTAGAAAAAAGAAGATACAGGTGAATACAGATCATAAAAATAAATGTATAATATAAATTGACTGGTGTACACACACACATACATGAAATTCAACTTACATGGGCATAGTAGCCCTGATTGGAAAAGACCCCCCCCCTTCCCCCGAGTTCGTTCCCTCCCCGGTTAGATCTGGAAGCGCCAGAATAACATTTCAACTCCACGCACTCACATATACATCGAGTTTGAAGCTCCGCTACAACACCACAAAAACACAGACAACGACAACGACAATAACAATACATTATTAGCTACAACTTTTGGGATGTTCAGGGGGGGTGGGGGGAGCAGCCACAAATATCAAAGTCTGTGGTCCTTCACACAAAAGATTATGGAATATCAATGGGTGTGTTGTCATCTTTCTTCCACTCTCCCCTACCTCATCCACCCAACTCTTGTTCTTCGGTTCCCGCCTCCTCCGACCGCGAGGACGTCCAGAACTCGGAGCAGGAGGAGCCACTTCCTCTTCTTCATCACTGGAACCTGCTGCCTATTCGTGTTTCATCATTGGAAGACTTAGGTCCGGTATCCTCTCCTTTATCACTGGAAGACTCTGCTCCTGTCACCTCATCTGCGTAATCGGGTCGGTGACTGCATTCACATCTGGTCCTAGTAGTATAGCTATGTGGTAAAAAAATTTTTTTATTTTTTTGAAAATTTTGAAATTGTTCAAAAAACCACAGGCCACTTTCAAATCTCAAAACTCAATGAAATATATATATATTATAGCTAAACAGCTTACTCTATCTCAATATAGCTATAAATAAGTTCTTTCCACAACAGAAGCTTGCTATTTTTCAAGAGAAAGACAAGAGAAAGACAAGCTTACCTCGATCATCTTCTTGACTCCCATTTTCAGTATCAGAGTTGACGGGGTCTGGTCCACCAACCCTGATACAGGGCCTCCAATAGCCCTAGATGTCGTCTCTCTTCTCTCCGCTTGATCCTGAGTCGCTAGAGTCAGCATCAAGCAAGTCTAGAACTTGCACCGCATTGTAACTTGTAGACGCCATCTTCCAAAAAATGACTTTGAAAATTTTTTTTTTTTTGCATAGTTACCGGGGTCACACGACACGCTCACTTTTTTCCTATGATGTAATAAGCATTACCTAAGACTGTACGTAATAGGGAGGTCCCCAGTTGAACTGGCGATTTTATAAAAAATGGAGAAGATAGTAAGTCAAACCGCAAAGTCTTGGTCGGCAAAGAAGCGGTTGTTTCAATGTGTTATGGAAGGCTACTGAGCTCAAGCAATTTTTCGCTGCTTCTACAAAGCTCTGGAGATGACTGGATCCATAAATGAAGCTGTTGTGAAGAAGGCAACTTTTTTTAAAATTCGACGGAGAACCGATGTTGTTGTTTTTTTGTCGAGGAAGAAATAAACGCAACTGCTGTGAGGTACTGTCGAAGCAGTCCTGGCTGAAAGCTATTTTAGATGCTTCTTCAATGCATTGGGCACCTGTGTATGCAATCTGAAGGTTCTAGCTATAAAGCAACTATTTTTAAAAATTTGGAGAAGCCAACCGGCTTTAAAGCGGGATCCGGAACGAAAGGGTTAAATTCATCCTCAAAATAATCCAAGTATTCATTTGAACAATTGTTCTCTTTTTAATGATCTTGTTTGAATCAGAACACTACTACCATATCAATGTATCATTGCAATTATTTAGTATATATATACCTCATCCATCCATTGTAGAGAAACATTACTGAGTTCCACGTTTTGTCCAGTATAATATGCAGTGTAGGATACATCTAAACTTGATTTTGGATATATTTCTAAACAACAACCAATCCAAAATGTAATATCTGACAAAAGGAGCATGTATTGATTTTATGAATGTACACAAATATTCCAGACTTATCAACACTACTAACCTTTCACAAAGCTTGAATTTACAATTATGACAATACAAGTAGAAATTTTTCATCACGGTCTCAGTAAATATAACTGTAGCTATGTTAGAGCAATATGCATGTTTTGTAGAACAAAGTGTGCATTTAATGCGAGGAAAATGATGATGAACAGAGTGTTTAAGATGTTTGTTTCACATGTGTTTTTCTTTAACATATACTATGACCACAGCAACTATCATTGTATTTGGTACAGCTATGTCTAATGTCCAGTTGTGAATAGCTAGGAAAATAAAGTCAAATTAAAACAAGATAATCCAACAGCTGAACTAACCTGATCGTTTACATCATTCCACCAGACCTTTGGATCCAATTTATCTCTATGTCAATTAAATTATCTAATCCTTTATGTATGTGGGGCCTCCCTTCAGAGTGAGGAAGAAGTAAAGAAGATCAGGAAGAAAGAAGATTATTACTTTTGTGTCATGTCATTTGTTGAGTTTTGTGTCATTGTATATTCCCGCTATGGTAAAGGGTCGATCGCAGTTGGGCCTGTCTGCTCATGCGCGGTGGACTCAATGTTGAACATTATTATGTGCGTGTGTCTCGTGTTTGCTCAGTCTGTCTTTTATTTTTATTTTGTGCTAGCTGTGTCCCTGACCAGTGCATAGACTTTTGATTAAACTAACTTAAAAGTGCAATTGAGAGCCTACGCGTACCTGCGGGATATCAGCCACGCTACGGACTCTGGTGGCGACTACCGACGGGATTCGATCGACTAAGACTTCGTTTACGTTGATTGCAGTCCCGTCTCCCACAGTTGGTGGCAGCGGTACTACGAGGAGCGTCGTAAAGGCATCTTCCGTGGTGTTCTACTACTCACGCGACCGTCGAGCGGCTACAAACTGTTCTGTGTTTTGTGTTTTACTTGTTTTCTATTTAACACCCGTGTTACGTGTTTAATTTTTGTAATTTTTTTTTGTTTCTGTAGGCTTCCGAAGTCTCTTGTGTTCTGGGCTGCTGTGGATGTTGACGAGAGCGCGGTACGATAGAGCTTGTAAGCGTTCAGGTGGCAATAGTGAGGCAAGTGCAAGTGCTGGTGAGGGTGTGGATTCAGTTAGTAATAGACCTGATATTACTGAGTCTGGGATTGGTGGTAGTGTAGTGAGAATGAACAGTGAAGAAGTTGATGAGTTGACTGGGAGATCGGGTGAAGGTGTCTCTGAGGCTGATGGAGAGGGAGGAAGTAGGATAAGAAGAGAAAGTGTTACTTTAGAGGATGATAATTTGTTAGAAACTTCAGAGCGTGGTATTACAAGTGATGATAAAGTAGACAAAATGCTGATGTTAGTACAAGGGTTGTTGTCGGGTATGAAGGAAGAGAGAGATTCTAGGAGAAATACGGTCCTAGATAAGGGTCGGATGGTAGATCGCCTCCTCCCATATAGAGAGGGGTCGAACATTAGTCACTTTTTGTTGGCGTTTGAGGCTGAGTTGAAGGATATTGGTGTGAACAAGAGTGAGTACAGGCATATCTTGATATCGAAGTTACCCTCGAAAACTAAAGAGAGTGTGTTGGATCTGATGGGTAGTGGTGCTTGTACATATGAGAAGTTGAAAGCGAGATTGTTGGAGAAAGTGGGATTGAGCCAGAGAGAGGTTGAAATTAAACTATTTGTTGATTTAGAGGACGAAACTAAGAATATGGATCGAGTTGAGAGGTATAGACATGTCAAGACGCTTGTGGACCGGTTTGCAATGAATGCTAAAGACAAGGATCAGTTAGCCCTGTTTCTGATGAAAGCAATATTTAGGCTAGGGCTACCCTTAACAGAGCAAGGGCTCATTGATAGTAGACAGATTAATTCGTATTCAGATTTGTATGAGGTGGCAACAACATTAAAAACTACTAACGTGCAGTCAAGAGGACAGCTAAGGGGTCCTAGGAGAGAGGACAAGTCAGTAGGGCGGTGTTTTCGTTGTAACGGTTATGGCCACAAGGGTTTTGAGTGCAGGACAAGATTTAATGATGGTTTTAAGGTGGTGTGCTATACATGTAATCAGCAAGGTCATAAGTCTCCTGACTGCCCCAAGAGAAGAGATAAGGATAATGGTGGCAGTAGTAATAGTAGTGGTAACAGTGGTAGCAGGAGTGCCACAAGTTCAACTAAGAGTCTTGGGATCAGGGGTGGAGACAGGCCTAAGACATGCAACTTGGTGGCTGTCAAGTCTGATGGTCACTCCGTTGAAGGAAAAGTGAATGGCTTTGAGTCCCAGTTTGTGGTTGACACTGGAGCGGAGATTACCATTGTGCCTGGCAATCTGGTGTATGAGTCCCAGTTACTTCCTGATACAGTAGAGATACTGGGTGCTACAGGAGTACCGGTAGAGACGAGGATGGCTGAGGTAGAGATTGATGTGTTGGGGAAGAAGTTCCTTAAGAAAGTAGCTGTTGCCTCTGCAGGGATGTTGTGTCAGAAAGTTTTGTTTTCAGTGCCAATGGAGAAAAAATGTGCTGAGAGACTGTTGGCGGAGGCCTGCGGGTCAGAGAGTCCATTGAACAAGAATGAGATTGGGGAGCAGTCTGAAGGTTGTGAACTATGGGCTGCTAATGCTGTCACTCGTTCCATGAGTGAAAGAGAGTTAGCTGAGAAAGCTTCAGAGGAGATCAGGGAACAGGAAGGTTCAGTGCCTGTGTCCTTGGAAGAGATTGACAATATTGCTGGTGAGCAAGTGTCTGTTGAGAGTGCTGTCGAGGCTGCAGTGTTGGATAGTACTGAGGTGGCTAGTGAATGTACAGGTGTTGGGGAGTCAGTAGGTTCTGCTGAGGTTGTCTCGGAGTGGTCTGTAGTTGAGGCAGATGGAGATGTGGAGTGTGCATCGGTAGATGAGACCAATGAAGGTGAAGTTGAGCCAGTAGACCTAAGCTGCCCGGTGTTGGTTGATGTCGATAATTTGGAAAAGCTGAAAAGAGAGACTGCGGAAGATGGAACTTTGCGGCATTGTAGAGAATTGGCGAATGATGGTAAGATGGGCTATAGCTGCAAAGATGGGTTGCTGTTCCATCGAGTAGTGGATGAAGTGTTAGGAGCTCGGGAAAGATTGGTGTTGCCTAAAGTGAGAAGAGATGCAGTGCTGAGGCTGGCACATGATCAGATGGGTCATGTGGGTGGCAAGAAGATGAGAGAGTTGGTCAATTCAAGGTTTACTTGGCCAGGGCTGGGTGCTGATATTGATGCATATTGTAGTTCCTGTGAGTTGTGTTTGAAAGTTAACAAAGCTGGTAACAGGAAGGTGCAGATGGTGGAGAGACCTATCATCTCAGAGCCGTTCGAAAGTGTAGCGGTAGACATAGTGGGCCCACTTCCCAAGGGCAAGGGTGGTGCTCGGTTTGTTCTTACTTTGGTTTGTTTGGCGAGCAGGTGGCCTGAGGCGGTTGCTATGAGGACATGTATGGCTGCGGAGGTTGCAGAAGGGTTGATAGCAATGTTCTCGAGGTCAGGTTTTCCCTTGAAGATATTGAGCGACAGGGGTAGTGTATTTATTGGAAAGGTGTTGAAGAGAGTGTTTGAGATCCTGGGGATTGATAACATACAGACATCCCCTTATAGGCCACAAGGGAATGGTATTGTTGAGCGGTTTCATGGCACGCTCAAGCCCATGTTGACTAAGGCGGTGGCTAACGGAGTTGATTGGGTCACTTTCCTGCCAATGGCTCTCTTTGCCATTCGGCAGGTTGTGAATAGGGATACTGGTTTCTCACCTCATGAGTTGGTGTTTGGTAGACGGATGAGAGGTTCATTGGATTTGTTGTATGCTGGTTGGGTTTGTGACTGTTATAAGGAAGTTGAAGTTAGTAAGTGGGTCATGTCATTGCAGGAGAGGTTGAAATTGTTGCATGAAGTAGCAGTGGCGAGTGCAAGTATTGCAACTGCTGCGAGAATGAAGAGTTTTAACAAGTCTAAGTCATTGAGGGAATTGAACGTGGGTGATAAGGTCTTGTTGAGGATTCCTGGATTGCATGCAGCATTGGAGGCTTCCTGGGAAGGTCCCTATGAGGTGGTGGAGAAAGTATCAAGAGTTAATTATAGAGTGTGTAAAGAAGGCGGGAAGAAGAGTAAAATAGTTCACATCAACAACACAAAGAGGTATAAGAGCAGAGGAGTGGGTGTAAATGCAGTGTGTGTAGTGGCGGAGGAGAATAAGGAGATGAGTGATATGTGGGATAAGAAATGTGTGTTGGAGGATGAGAAATGTGATGATTATTGCGAGAAGAGTCTGCAGAGAGTGTTGAGCAGATTGGAAGGTTATTTTAGCGAATGTCCAGGTTTATGTACATTGGGGGAGTGTGTTATTGAGGTCAAGGAGGGTTGTGATGTTGTCAACTTGCCACCTCATCAGGTACCTATGCATATAAGGGGTGCGGTGAATGAAGAAGTGAAGAAGTTGTTGAGTTTGGGTATCATTGTGGAGAGTAGCTCGGAGTGGTGCAGTCCGGTGGTGCCAGTGAGGAAGAAAGATGGTGGGATCAGGTTGTGTGTGGATTTTCGAGAGTTAAACAAGGTTACCCCACTTAGGAGGTATTGGCTTCCCTCATTGTCGGAGATTCTAGATAAGGTGGGCAGGAGTGGAGTGGTATCCAAGCTGGATCTGACGGCAGGCTTTCATCAAGTCAAGTTAGCAGAGAATAGCCAAGAATTGACTTCTTTCGTATGTCCAGCAGGGAGGTTTAAGTTTGTCCGAATGCCTTTCGGATTAAAGAATGCCCCGGCAGTATTTCAGGCTATTTTGGAGGAGGTTTTGAGGCCAGTGGCCGACGTGTGTTCTAATTACATTGATGATGTAATTGTCTTTAGTGAATGTTGGCGAGATCATTTGAGGGATATTGCAAGAGTTGTAGAGTGTTTGGGTGAAGCTGGTCTTAAAGTGAAGCTGAAGAAATGTGAGTTTGGGAGGAAGTATATGACATATCTAGGACATCAAGTTGGTAGTGGTAAGGTGGCTGTGCCAGAGATGAGAGTTAAAGCAATGGCTGAATATGGGAGGCCCAAGACCAAGAAGCAGCTAAGGTCTTTTCTTGGCTCGGTTGGGTACTACAGGGCTTTTGTCCGTGGTTTTGCTGGGTTGTCAGGGAAGCTTACTCCAGCCGTGTCTCTGTCAGCTCCACAGAGGGTCCGGTGGACACAGGAGATGGACGAAGCCTTCCAAAGTTTACGTAAGTGTTTATGTTCACGTGTTGTGTTAAATGTTCCATGTGCAAAAGATTGTTTTGTGTTGTATACGGATGCGTCAGGTGGAGGAGTCGGTGCGTGTTTACATGTTTGTAGAAAAGAGGAGGAGTTGCCTGTGGCTTTCTTCAGTAGACAGCTAAGAGGTGCCGAGAAGTCATACTCCGTCACCGAGTTGGAAGCTCTAGCCATTGTTGCAGCAGTGCTGCATTTTGACTTTTACTTATATGGTGTGGCTGTGGTAGTCTATACAGATCATCGTGCTTGCACGTCACTTCTGTCCAGCAGGCAGCTGAATAAGCGTCTCAAGCGATTTGCCCTTAAACTACAGGACCGTGAACTCGATATCAGATACAGGCCTGGCAAGACTAATGGCAACGCTGACGGACTTAGTCGTCAGGACTGGGATGAAGATGAGCTCGATTTTGAGTCAGAGGTCGTCCTGGGTTATCAGACTTCACCTACAGGCGAAGTCTTAGCCGGGGGAGATGTGGGGCCTCCCTCCAGAGTGAGGAAGAAGTAAAGAAGATCAGGAAGAAAGAAGATTATTACTTTTGTGTCATGTCATTTGTTGAGTTTTGTGTCATTGTATATTCCCGCTATGGTAAAGGGTCGATCGCAGTTGGGCCTGTCTGCTCATGCGCGGTGGACTCAATGTTGAACATTATTATGTGCGTGTGTCTCGTGTTTGCTCAGTCTGTCTTTTATTTTTATTTTGTGCTAGCTGTGTCCCTGACCAGTGCATAGACTTTTGATTAAACTAACTTAAAAGTGCAATTGAGAGCCTACGCGTACCTGCGGGATATCAGCCACGCTACGGACTCTGGTGGCGACTACCGACGGGATTCGATCGACTAAGACTTCGTTTACGTTGATTGCAGTCCTGTCTCCCACAATGTATCTTTAGTCGTTTGTACCATATAAATTTATTGGTTAATTAAGTTCTGAATATTTTTTTCCCATGTATTAGTCTTGCTGGCAAGGTTTTCCAAAATTTACATTAATGTACCAGCGTATGCTGCATTTTTAGTGTAACATTATGATACTTCTCATTATGTAGTAAGAACATTTTAATAAATGTAATTATTCTATTATTGTATACTGGCATACAAATATCATGCAGACGTGACCCACAACAAATATATATATATATATTTTCACAACCAGAGGTGAGTGAAAATAAAGCCTGAGAGTGAAATATCTTGCCATAACACTCCGACAAGTGTAATAAGTGGTTTATTCCACACTAGATATCTTTACTACTGTAGTTAGTACTAGAGGAAGGGTAACTCACAGCTAAAGTTGGTTGTAGGTGCTACCCACACCCCCAGCCTACATTTTAGCAGCTGCTCTATAACCCTGTTGAGCTGGGTACACCAGAGGAAGGTAGTTGTAATAACCAAAAAAATTAAAATTTTGTCCTGTTGCTACAACTACAAGGGTAATGAGCTGCAGCGTGAAATATAGTGAGTTATTTCACATGTACCTAAAGATATCATTGTGAAGATATCTAGGGTGGAATAAATATATTTATACATATTATAATATATATATATATATTTTTTGGACTAAGTGAACCTAATAATTTCCAATACATTCATGTCTGAGGTACCTGTCAGTGGGCTACTCCCTATCTGGATGATGTTACTTCTCTGAAGTCCGCTGCCACACGATATTCTGGTTCCCACTAGCTCAGGAAGATTTTGTATGTTGATTGATAGAGTAAAGTCCACAAAATTAAATAAACTAGTTCTATTTGAAATCAATTCGGCTGATGATATTTGTACTGATAACTCAAAATTATCATTACTAGAAATATTTCTTGGAAATGAATCTTCTCGATTGTAAAAATATGATGATACCATTGTGGTATTGAAATCGAATCTCAGGACTTCTTGGTTAAATTCCAATGCATTGCATATAAATACCACTGTTGTAGGACATATGTCATTATAGAATGAAGTAATATTTGATTTCAATTGTGGCATTCCTAAGGAGAAATATGAAACTTTCATGACTAATATTTGGGTACATTGTAATAGAAAATATTTAATAGTAGCTAATTAGTGACGTATTTTAGCGCAAATGGCAAATTTTAATATGAATTCCACCTACTAATAATATATGTTAGTTAAATGTCTTTATTCAAAGTTTATTTGTGCCATTCTTTTGCAACATGTAAGACTTTTACACACACATACACATGTGGGCACTGAATAAACAGTTTTCCAAATCTGATACAAATCTGTGTGTAGTTAATTCTTAGTTCAGTTAATTACTTCATCCTCATGCAAATCTCACAACTACTTTGTCTTCTAAAGCTATAGTCAAACACCTGGATTCCTTCACAGAGAAACTCTCTTTTTGTTGTTGAATGGCTTATATATACACATAAACCTGTTCTACACCTTCTGGTTTACTTGAAGTTGTAGTTAATCTAGATATGCTACCTCAACAATTGATTTCCTGGAAATTATTTTGAAGTAATTCAAAACTAAGACTTCAAAAGCTACTTCAATATTAGCACTATAGCCTTAGAAATACTGCTGCAAGGAGTTTGAAAATAACTGACTAGCTAATTTTGTGAATGAGGCAATGCAGATGAGAATGAAGCACCAAAGGTGCAAACCCTCAATGCTACTAAGCTATTACAATATAATCTCAGACCAAAAGAACAAGCAATATCTATTAACTATTTTAATCAGGCATCAATATAGCTCGAGCAATGAAAATGGTACATGGAAATGCTGTCTTTATAAGAGAAAAAGCTAAACAGGCCAGAAACACTTACCAATACACTTTTTCAATGTGAAACTTCACTTCTTTCAACTCCGTTATCCCTGAGCATAATGCAAACTACATTATGGGCTACAAGCAATTATTTGCTCATGTGATTATGACGTGACACTAGGGGGTGTTACCCACAAAAGCTGGTACCTATGGGGTACTGAAAACTTTGCGTTTTCTCAACAATTAGCTCAAAATTTAAAAAGCAGCACAATGAAAGGTCTGAATCATCATTCTGAGTAAGTTCTTAATCAACGGTTAATTGTTAGTAATCTCCAAAATGAGAGCGGACAGACAGACAACAGATAAACAGACAAACAGACAGGATGGCTACTATAATCCTCTTGCGCATGCATGCTGAATGATAATAAACAATGATTTTCCCAAGGAGATACTCCAAACCGCCACATGTTAGTGGCAGTGAAAGGGTTAATAACCTTATTTTCCCTATCTACTCAAAATAAAGATGACATACCATTAAGTCAATGATTGAGCTTTACCAACCCACTCAGCTAATAAATCATTCTTGAATTCATACACTGTTATCATCATTCCTCAAGCACATTATAGATTGTTTTTCACTAGCGTTTAGTAAAAACTAGAAATTATAGTTAGTTTTTTTGCTTAAGTTATGCAAAAATCACAGCAACCAAAATAATCAATTGATTAATGCTGACATACTATAATTATTGTCCCAAGTCCATGACAAGATGGCCATCACCCATAGCACATATATATAAATGTATTAGTTTACTAGACATGAGCAACAATTTCCTGGCCTGCTTATTACTACATATTGTACTAGGTAAATACTCCCAAAGTCTTGGTAATCTCCCAACAATATTATAAACAAATGAGTTCTTTATTAACAGTAAACATGTTTGTAATGTGACAGTTATAGTTTTAATTTATTCATCTTGTAAAGGAGTTTTAGGAAAAACATTGTAAGTAATTAGGCGAGTGAAGCGAGACAAATACTAAGGAGTGTCAATCAATACGTGTCCACCCCTGGAGGCTATTTTTAAACGTAAACATTAGTGCGGGCGCAAGAAATTTAGAAGAAAAGACTTCAAATAATCCCGAGAATAAAAAAAGCAAAGCCATGCAGAGTCTTACAAACTTAGTGGAGTTCCATTTTCTATCCATAAGTTGTGGTGGTAAGTTACTTGGTTAATGTGCTGTTTGTCAAAGCTATAAGCCTTGTGTAATGGATTGGTTCTTTCTTGAAATCTATTGTCTAATAGTGATGTCACTAAGAGAATACAATGCTTTATCTACTAGAGCTCTGGTACAATAGATGGAGCGTATACGGAAAGGCAGCTATCTTTTGATTTTTCGACACTTACCTGTGTCATCCTCGGAAATTTGAATGCTTACCACCGTTGTCCAATAGTCAAGCAGCGAAGAGAATATAATACATGTCTTGCACTGGTAATATCCATGAACAAATGTGTATGTGGGTGTAACAAAAACAATTAACTGACAAAGAAATATAAGCTGTTAGCATTCAGTCGGGCCAGCTTGTCTGCCATTGTGCTGAAGCACATCACTAGTAATACTTACCATGACTTTTTGGCAAAAAGAAGGAAATCAATATAGTCATCCAAGTAATCTACACACAAAAAAAAATTATCTTGACATAACTGCCATTTCATATCCTAGCAGCTATTTAGCTACAAATGATTTCAGTTTTTTCAGCAATACGTTACCTTCATGGCTGTTCCCCTCTCAGTTCTGTTGTCGCAGAAGCTTAGTTATAACGGAAGACTTCGCAGAATAGCGGAATTGGGTCACGGAAGCTTAGTTTTACGGACTTAGCAGAAGAGTGGCATCGGACCAACGGAAAAAAATTGGGGGCCGATAAAGAGGGGCGGATCCAAAACTGGCGTGAGTAAGGGGGCGTGGATTTATCCACACGGCAAATATGCCTGTTACCTTTTTTGGGGTGTGATCGAACGCAGAATGAGACAGTCGTATTATTTTCGCGTGAATACAATTATATTGTACAAAACGTTCTAGGTAAAGCCGGATTAAAGCGTTCTCATGAATATCATTATAATATAAATCCATGCTGGTTTAAGTCTATCTAAGGTAATACCTAGCTAGCTATCCTGGTGGCGTAGCCTGGGGTGGGCCTTGGAGTACAGGCCCCACTAACTTACCTCTGGTTCCCCACCAACTTAAAAGTGAGTAACCAATGCAATGTTGCACTCTTCTTCTTGTGGTACTAAACATACTACCAAAAGGTAAAGTCCCCAACCTTCTGCACTGATATATTTAGAGAGGAAATGTTACTTCTTTAGTACCCGATCCAGCTTCATAAAGTCCATCTTTATCAGTATCAGTTGTAATGTAACATAAAAGTATGTTTCCAATCATACCTTTTATTTCATTGTACACGTTTCTTAAAAGGCATATTAAAATAATGTTAAATAAGAGGAGCTGCCTGGAAACCCAGTTAAAGCTTTATATTGTCTCTATAGTTAGTCACTACTTAAAAATTTTTTTTTGAAATGAAGAAACTAGGGAATATAAGGTATAAATTATATATGCTAATCTGGTATAAAATGTATTGGTGTGGAAGTTATAAGTGCTCAAAGTGGGGTGCCCTTGACAGAGCCTCCTGGTTAAGCACCCCGTTTTAACAGTGTAATGGAATTCTTTCCTAATTTTAAAAGAAAGTTTTAGCCATTTGAAGGAAAGAGTTGGATCCTCAAGAACTAATATTAGACCAGTCCACAGAGATTTAGCTAGATATAACCAATTACCTAACTTTGTGGAGGGGTAAACTAAATAATTTTTCAAATGACAATATAGGCAGTGCCCTGCTGCTATAATACAGATGTTTTTATAGTGCATTTTGTTGAAATTATTAGCTGGACTAATTATGTTAGGATTTTTCCATTATTATTATAATAATGTTAATATTACATAAAGTTGGATCTTAATCTTTGAAAACATTTTTTAAGCTTTAGTATTACCACTCTTGTAACAAAAACAAAATATTTTGTAAAAATCACCAATGATATGATCTCTATTAAGTCATGCGTGAATCTGTGCTTGCAAAAAAATTATGATTCCAGAAGAATTGAAAAATTCCATAAAGTTGGTAATTTCATTTATTTCTCGAAAGATCTTTCAGTTTCTTTATGAGATTACTGTTGTACTCATTAGTACGGCCTGCCGGATTATGCTCACATTTTTTTGAATTATTCTTTTTTGTTCTAAAAAATAAAAGTGTTATTATTCTAAAAGAATAATATATTATTCCAAACTTTTCTTGTTATTCTCTTATTATTCCAATTAGAAATAAGTGAAATAGTGTTGATTGCAGTAGCTGTATATAAAGTTGGTATGTTAAGAAATGAATGAGTAAAGTATCAGTCTCTCCTACTGCTATACATATGAATTACTCAATTATAGAGGATTCATGTTGTTATCTAGCTAGCTTTTCAGTGAAATCCTCTTGAACATCCCATAAATATACTAAATGAATGAAGAAAACATGGTCTGCTGCAGCTGAAGAAAATAAATTGTGAGAAACCTTATCTGACATTTGGAGGAAAATGTGGATTTGGGAATTAAACTATTATTGAATATGCTCAGCAGCGGATGCTTCCAATTCGTAGGTCGATTGGTAATAATTTACATTTTTTTTAAAAAACAGAAATTTCTTGCATATCCCACACAGTAGGATATGTATATATACTACATCTATCCTATGTAGGATAGAACCACATTTCACAACTGTATGAAATTTGGCTCTATCCTACATGGATATGTGTAGGATAGATCTTTTCCTACAGTGTGGGGCATGTTTGGCATTTCAGTTTTCGCCTAGAATTGGACTTGTTTGTTTATTTGTATATTTTTACTCCAGTAATGTAAAGATTTCAATCATTTCTTTGCTAAACATTTCCAACTTAAAGAATAAAAATTTGATAATAAAATTTAAGAATAATGCATGAGTTCATGTGTTTAACAAACACATGAACTTGTGCACTATTCTTTAAATAATATTAATAAACCGAATGAGGTTCACTGCTACCTCAAGAGCTATAAATTAATCTGCTGAAGTTTACACTCACCCATTTTACATTTACTCATTATCTGGCTTAATTGTATGTAAGTTAGGCATGGCATACCTCCCTTTTGTGATGAAACATGAGAATGAAAAAATACATATGTAATAGTTAGAGCATAAGCGCGCATGCTCTAACTATTTTAGATCCCGTTTACACATGCCCAGTTGCCACTAGCAACTTTGTTATCAGCATTTTCGCAGAAATGGCTAAAGGCAAAAAATAGTGCACACGTACCAAGTTAGTACACCTAGTAACAATATAGCAACGGGATCTAAATACACAGTTAGAAATGAATTGTAAGCTTATAGTTGCAGTTTAATAAATTGTATAATAATATTATAATGATGTTTGCAAGACTTGGAGTGAAGCATAACTCAAATGTTAGCAGTACTTCAGGAGCCAATGACATGTGAAAGCTAAAGAGTAGACTTCAGAGTAAGCAAGAAGGGAATTAAGTACCCTATTTGATGAAGTTAATCTTTTGTAAGGACAAAAAACTTATCCACCATTGAATTTTGAAGACATGCAGCATGGCTATGGAAACTATCATTATTTGTATGTCATTTATTTAGAGCACAATTGAATCTGAATTAAGATTTTTATGGGCACTGCCTATATTGTCATTTGAAAAATTATTTAGTTTACCCCTCCACAAAGTTAGGTAATTGGTTATATCTAGCTAAATCTCTGTGGACTGGTCTAATATTAGTTCTTGAGGATCCAACTCTTTCCTTCAAATGGCTAAAACTTTCTTTTAAAATTAGGAAAGAATTCCATTACACTGTTAAAACGGGGTGCTTAACCAGAAGGCTCTTCCTCTGGTAACCTACCCAACTGGGTTTTAGCAGCTGCAAAAAGAACAGCTGAGGGTTTGGTGATGAAAATGGTGACTTATGCAGTGAATTCAGAATTTTTCCACATATGCCATCTTGCTCCTTGAGTTCACATTACCCTAGAACAATTGAGTTACCCTCTTCTTTTCTAAAAGTATAGAAGCATGAGCCAGCAGGTTACAGACTACAAACTTGGGTGTGTTATTTTAGTATAAAACATATCTATTAGGGTGGAATGAACTCAGTGTGGGTTTTTATATAAATGTCCAAAAATTCTGTTTGTTTTTTTGTATCACATAGTTTGTTCTAAAACTGCTATGTGGGCAAACTGTTTTATACCAAAATATAGCAAGAGGCAATTACTTATCCAAAAACTATGTATGACTGAGCGACAGCAAGATAAGTGAGGATCCAAGTGAAGTGTATTCAGTTTTGACCAAGAATTACAGCAAGGAATCACTATTTTGTTGAGATTTTTGAGAATTTACATTTGTAGTTCAGTCATTTGGGTATGTTTGTGTGCAAGGGAGGCAGGAGATGTTTCTTAATCTGATATTATCAGCAGATATATTATGCATAGATTTACTACTATTATTGTATAATCAAGAAAGAATTTTGTGAGTAATTTTTTAATAGGTAAAATTTTTTAAGAATTCTAAAATTTATTTCAAAAGCAGACAAATTGCTTACACTAACTTAGAACATTTAATGTTGATTCAGCTAAATATGAAACAACAAAAAAATGACATAATATGATCGTGTAAACATATGTGCTTCTCAAGCAAATGTTAAAGGTAGTATTAACTAGCTAAATATTGTTTTTGAATCAAAATATGTTTTCATAAGCTGAATTCTGTTGATCTGCATCTGAAATCATTGTTTGTGGAGGTTTTAAATGAATACTGTATGCGCCATTTACTGTCATTTTCATATTTTGGTCTTCCTCTCCAGTGATAGGACTTTGCTGTTCATTATTGTTTGACAAACTTATAGTATTTGTTGTTATGAAACAATAATGAATACACAGTTTTAATGTGAGTAAAACCATGCATTTCTAGATATATAGTTAGTTACCTTTTTTGCGGATATCAATAATGATAGCAGCACACACTATCCCAAGAACAGTGACTCCAGTTATAGTGAAGTGGCTTAACTTTTTTTTTGTGACACGGTGGACAAAAGCACCAAATTTTTTTGCAACTTCTATTGGACATAGTAAGTCTAAAATGCAGCGGCTCCAAAAAATCTGGTCATGTCAAGAGAATTTATTTTTAAAAACGTATGATAATTAATATAGATATATTAATTGACCTTTAATATAATCTGGTTAAAGGCTTACAGGATTGCAGAAGCTTGTACAGGAAGGAAGGTTTGTTATAGCATGCACAGGTTTGCACAAGCATGTACAGGCTTGCACAAGCATGCACAGACTTGCACAAGCATGCACAGGCTGGTGCTATTGGATTGATGGAGAACCATGTAGCCTTGCAGCGATGGATGATTTGTAGTCCTGAAATTGCAAAGTGTCTAAGCGAGTTTAAGACTGAGGTTACAGTTGATGAATCCCTTCCAAATTGCTTTCACCATGAAGAAGGACTGGCTACCCAAAAGAAGTTTCAAGAACAAGTGACCTGTCTGGTATGTGCCATAGAGAATTTTGGAAACACTTTTTAAGACAATGGTTCTGAACTCTTTGTCTTGAATTCAAGAATTTGTGCACACGAATCTGTAGTTGAAACTGTCCAAATTATAGAAATGATTGCCAAAAAGCAATATCATGATTATTATGATAAAGTTGTTCTCACAAGAACAAGTTCAATTCATGACAAAATTAAAAAGAATAAATTACCCTTATTCAAATGCTCGAAACCCAAGACTAAACCAAAGTCTTCTCAGCAGTTGACATCTCAACGTGGTAATACAAGTTTGTTCAGCCGCTTGTACATAGCTAATCAGCAGCGAGATGGAGACCTTGGAATCTTCTTCTCTCATGAAAATCAATGCTATCCTCCATCTTTGTCAGATTTTGGTAATCTTCGTCTTGGTCAGAAGTCAGCACTACTTGCCTGTCTTAGTGTGGCAGATCAGCCTACTCCACCAAAATTTTTGATGCAAAAGTATTTGATGGTTCTGCTGTAATACACTTCCTACCCATAGCTGCTGTTAAGACATTTGAAGAAAATGCAGAAAAAGTGTTTCTTCCTTTTATAGATCATCATCTGGAAGACTGTAGCAGAATTGATTGCATTTGGGATCGTTATATCACTTCAAGTCTCAAGGAAATGACGAGAATTCATAGGGGCAGTGGGGTGCGTGTCAAAGTTTCAGGACAAACACAATACTACCAAGAAAATGGAATGATTTCTTGCGTGATGGAAGAAATGTTAAAGAGCTCTTTGATTTTCTTACTGACAAACTGAGAAGCATGAGGGTCCCAGAGAACAAGGAAGTTTTTGTGACATCAGAGAATGATGTTATTGGCATAGGCACAGAGCATGAAATGTCAAAGTGCAACCACGAAGAGGCAGACACTCGAATAATAATTCATGTGAAAGATTCTCTTCAAAGAGGAAACAATACCATCATGATCCGAACTGTTGATACTGATGTTGTTGTCCTTCTTGTTGGACACTTTTATTCTCTGTGTGAGCAGCATCCAAATGTTGATATATGGTTGGCCTTTGGAACAGGTAAACATTTCTGTTACTACCATATTAACACAATCTGTTCAAATCTTGGTGTGGAAAAAAGTTGGGCACTTCCTCCTTTCCATGCATTCACTGGATGCGACACAACATCTTCCTTCTTTGGTAGGTGCAAAAAATCTGCTTGGCAGGCTTGGAATGCTTGTCCTGAGGCTACTGCGGCTTTTATTTACATTGCTCAGCACCCATATGAGCCCATTATTCTATCTTCTGAACATTTTCTCATTCTTGAAAGATACACAGTTGTGCTTACCACAGTAAACGAGGCTCGTAGAGAGCTATTTTGCAAGAAAAATAAGTCTCTGGAAAACATTCCTCCCACTCAAGATACATTATTGCAGCATACAAAGCGAGTGATTATCCAAAGTAACATTTGGACAGCTAGTTTGTCTTCTATCCAAAACATACCATCACCAGGAGAATGGGGCTGGAAGAAGGAAGACAATTCTTGGAAGCCAGTATGGATGACCATTCCAGAAGCTGCCAAAGCATGCAATGAACTTGTTAAATGTGGGTGCAAGTCCCAAAGAGGATGTGCTTCACATTGCATGTGTATGAAAGCAGGACTCTCTTGCACTGATCTGTGTGACTGTAGATGTGAACTTGACTAAAAATCAATACCAGTTCACTTACCTTATTCACTATTTGATGTACATTTAAGAAAAATAAATTGCATTACCAGTCTTTTTATAATAATTACATTTGGAGCCATTTCCCCTTTTATCCTTATACTGTATGTATTTAGAGAGCTTATTAATGTTTCAGACTTCTGTGTTGCATGCCACGAAACTTGCACTAATTAGTGTATAATTAATTAGACAAAATGGTCTATAGCAGCCCCCAATACAATAATCATGCTTGGAGCCACTATTTTTTTAAATCCTTATGTGCATATGAAACACTAAAAAAAGTTTCAGACTTTTGTCCAGCGTGTCACAAAAACTTTTGTTTTTTAAGCTAAGCCACCTCACTATTAGAACAAGAGCAATAATTATAAATGCACTTCTGACTAACATGAATGAATTTTCACATGAATCTAAACAAAGAGTTAGCAATTCGGTCAGTATAGTATAAGCTATTATCAAATCACCCATTCATGACAAACACTTAGGGAAATTAATAACCTGTAACATCACCTTTACTTTTTTCATTATATAAAATGAAAAATTGACTCAAACAATATAGTTTCAAGTTAACTAATTTGCCTTACTAATATATCTTTTTGATTGTGTTCTAAATAGTCTAGTATTATCCAGTATAATTACTTTCAGAATTCTATTACAAATCTAAATGAAGCACCAATTAAAAATTTGCACAAATAATATAGTTTCAACATAACTAATTTGCCTTACTGTGTAGGTGCATGTCCAGTTGTGTCAAAGCATTGTGTGTTACAACCACTACTTAGCTAAAGAATATCACAAAGAAAACTTTTAATTAACGTGCATTGTTTTGTTGTTGTTTTTTTCCTTCTATTCAAGCAGTTGCAGAGAGTTGTTACTATGGCACTGAAATCCCTTTACCGTGTAAGCGAAATTTAAATACTGGACCTTATTTTCAGTAGCTCCAGTGTTAGAAGTCAAAATCATTCATATAAAAATAGTATAGTCTTTAGGCTCGCTCGCCATTTGTGCTCAAGCACATCACTAGTATTTTATTGAAAAAGTTGAAAATCGGCGACAAAGAAGGCCGCGGCTGTCGACTTTATCACTAATTTGCAGGAACTCCAGTGATAGCGAAATACAGGAGCTAAGTCATGGACATGCTTCTGCAGGAGCTATAGAAGCTGGTACTTTCGACAGTAAAAGGTATTTATCCAATAGTGAGCATGGTCATTCATTGGTTAGTGAAAGTGGTGACTTGGAATGGAATGTAAATAAAATATCTACTAATGAACAACAGTGTGAGTGTTTAGATGAAATTTAAATAAATCATAGAATTTGTCAATCATAGATTTCTTCTTTTCTAGCAATTGGGATGAACTTCCACTAATTCTTTGGAGATAACGTGATACTTCTTTGATCACTTTTACTGCAAAGCAAGATAACAACATGACTGTAACAATAGTTAACATAGTAGCTACCTATTTCTAAATGTTTCATACACTTATTATGTATCCAACTGAAGGAAAAACCATGCTCTTTCAATTGGTAGTATTGGTTTAAATTTTAGTTAAAGCTTTGTTGATAAATATTATAATATAAAAATAACCAGAAGTTTTTAATTAAACAATTTAATTAGGGGCAGGGGTAATATTCCCTCACGAGTTACAAAGATCATGAAAAAATATGATTTTGTGAACCTACTGATATTTTTGTTTTATTTTTTGGTTATGTACTTAGCTTGCTATGACAGAAATAGTAAGCCTACCCATTTTAGCCGTTTGGAAAACACCCTTAAGTGTTAATGGAATGTTGTAAGTATTAGCTATTGAGGCCAGAGGAGTAAGAATACAATAAATAAATAACTTATTACATGAGTCAGAGTGTGATATGGAGAAATATTTCAAGAGCAGGGCTAATTTATTCTCAAGATCCAGAGGTGAGTGCAAATAAAGCCTGTGAATGAAATATCTTGCCATACACTCTGACATGTGTAATAAGTGGTTTATTCCTCTCTAGATATATTTACTACAGTAGTTAGTACTAGAGGACTGGTAACTCACAGAGTAATGTTGGTTGTAGGGTCTACCCACACCCCCAGCTGATTTTAGCAGCTGCTCTAACCTTTATAGCTATGGAGGAAGGTAGCTGGAAAAACTTTAAAAATTGACAAGTATGGCTGGTTGCTACAACTACAAGGGTATTGAGCTTGCTCAGTACAACTTGAATAACAAGGTGGAATAAATATAATATATAATATATACATATTATATAATATAAAAAATATATATATATATATTTATGAATAAATAGTTTCAGTTAGCTAAAATTAGTTTGTTATTGTTTTTACTGAAATGATATAGATAGAACTTAGTTATAGTTGAGGCATTTCAACTAATGCAAACGTTTTTATGTGTTAAATTATTTTGGATTTCATGCATAATAATGTTATGCATGAAATCCAATATTTATATATTTTAGCTTTAATTTTAATTAATATATTTTTAATCTTTAATAAATTGTTTACTGTGTACCATGAGAATAAGGTTTAGTTTAGACGCTAGTACTAATTATAGTTTTAGTTTATGTGATTAACTCGACGTACACAGTTTGTAAGTTCTTATAACTATTTTAGATAAGATACATTGCTACCAGTTTCAGATGCAATGGAGGATGTCCCATTTATATGGTTTTATATTTATTTCCAAAGTCCGAAGGGTAAAATGATACAGGAATGTTTCACAAACAAAGGGTCAAAACAAATGACAAAAAATAATATAATAGATAAAATAAAGTATTAATCATACAAAAATTGTACATGGATGTTCAGCCCCCACAGTAGTTTTTTGTTAACTAAAATATAACTTCACAAGCACCATTCTTAGAATTAAGACTACAGCAATATTGTTACAATAACATTAATTCACACGATTATGGCTTCATCAGTAGTGTTCATTCTGAATGGCAAATTCAATGACTGAAATATTCTTGCATGTTAAATTTAGAGTTTTCTGAGAATCTTAATGCACATTTTTGTAAAAATTTGGTCTGGAGGTTGCAATAATAGATATTCTATTTAGTATTGTGTTTATGAGAAAGAACACGCAAATTTGGATACAGAGAGTGTTGAGTAAGCAAGTAAAGAATATGCTTCTGATATGGACTTACCATAACTTTTACCACTATTTACTTACCAAAATTAAACGTCTTCCCCATTGTATAAAAGATCATCTTAAGTAGTGAAATTACTTGACAAAGTAGGAGTAATAGCAAGTAGCACTAATTATGGTAAAACTAACTGGAAAGTCAATTATATTAAAGGAAAATTATCACGGACCTTTGATTAACCAATTCATTATAATAGGAACACATCGACCAATACAAGTTAACTCAATGATGGCCAGACAAAATGAAGCATTAACATTTGAGAGCAAACTACAATATTTGTCAAGAGTAGACAACTTACCATAGCCTTCTACTATTGCAGAATTACTGAAAATCATATCTCTTCCACAACGAATAGAAGCTCCTCTTAAATAACTGAAATTACTTGACAAAGTTGATATAATATCAATGGTCAATGAACCAGTAGCATTAAATAATAATAATATTAACTGGAGAATCCAATATATTCCTAGGAAGAGTGTGTGTTTATAAAAATACATATTCTGACACCGATTATTCATTGATGAACCAATTCAATGCAATAGAAACAGCTCGACCAGTACAAGTGAACTCAATGTTGCCTGGACAAAATGAACCATTAGAATTAGGTGGACTAACTTGTAACTCATAACGTGCATTTTCACCACCTGAAATTATGAAGGAAAATAAAACAAATTGAAACAAATACATGACTGGTTTTGCACTGATAAGAACCAGCAACATTGATTAAAATATAATTTTAAATATTAAAATTTTAATGTTTAGTACACATTACATAATATTATAGCAATTTTATACCCCTGCAAGTTGAAGGAAAGGGCCTGGTCACTGTGCAGCATAACACTATATATAATATTAGAATGGTATCTGCATTCATGTATAATATTTTGTTTGTCAGCTATATTTACTGCTATTTTCAGTCTTGAAGCCAACTTTGATATGCTAACTATGCCAAGGGAGTTCTTCAAAATGTCAGTAGAATTTTAATTAAAACATTTTTTTTCATTAAATAATTATACCTGTTAAGTTTGAATGCATATTATATACACAATTTCAATATGCTAAGCAAGCTGATGATGATATTATTACTGACCCCTAGACAATCTAAATTAGAGCTATTAAAGTGGTTATCCTGGATATTATTGAGCTATTACTATGCTAAAGATGTATTTTCACAAAAGGGCAACTCACAGATAAAGTTGGCTGTAGGGGCTACCCACACCCCCAGCTGAGATTTTAGCAGCTACTCTAACCCTGTTGAGTAGGGTACACCAGAGAAATGTAGCTGTAAAAAACCTGAGAAAATTGAAAAGTTTGGCCAGTTGCTATAACTACAAGGGTAATGAGTTTGAGCAGTAGAGTGAAATAACAACATGAAACTGATGAGTTATTTCACTGGGTCTTGTACCTAAAGATATCATTGTGAAGATATCTTTACAGAGTTGGTCCTATATATCATGGTTCTGATAGTTTCTCCCATGAATGAAGTTATATTTTGAAGTTACAAAGCAGCATATTATACTTGATATTTTTACCAGGGTCATTTCTAGAACTGTCAGTTGTGTGTAGCCAGCATAGGCAAAACATTTATTATTATTATGATAAATATATTTATTCCACCTTAGATATCTGAACAATGATATCTTTAGGTACATAACCCAGTGAAATAACTCATCATATTTCATGTTGTAATTTCACTCTGTACTGCTCAACCTCATTACCATTGTAGTTATAGCAACTGGCCAAATTTTTCAATTTTCTCAGGTTTTTACAGCTACTTTCCTCTGGTGTACCTACTCAACAGGATTAGAGCAGGTGCTAAAATATCAGCTGAGGGTGTGGGTAGCTCCTATAGCCAACTCTATATGTGAGTTAGGGGGAGGAGAACTTGTAGTAAAGGTAGCTGTAAAAACACAGAAAACTTGTATGCCAGGCCCAGTTGCTATAACTACTCTGATGAGCTTGGTAATACAGCCATGAGATAACACTATGTGTTATCTGTCAGTTACCTAAAAATACCTTTGTGAAGATATCTAGAGTGGAATAAATAGTACTTACTACATGAGTCAAAGTGTGATATGGTGAAATATTTTATGAGCAGGCTAATTATTTTCAAGAGCCAGAGGTGAGTGAAAATAAAGCCTGAGAGAGAAATATCTAACCATAATATATATAATATTGAGTTTTTGAGATAAAAAATTATAAGAAAAATATGTACTAGTAAAATGACAGACAGTGTAATACTTAGAGGTAAAATATTGTGGATTTTGTAAGCCTTCATGTTTGCTTGCTGAAATTAGCTATTGTTAAGACAAGGCATTAGATGTCTCATAATTGCAAGTACATGCACTATTTACCCAAAATAATGCAAGATAAAGACATAAATTTTGGCGTATCAAGTCACTTGAAAAAAAAGACACTAAATATAGTAAGTAAATTCATATTTTATTAATAATTTTGTAGTTCTTAATGATTTGTTAACCACAATTCTTATAGTATTCTTTTATAATAAATCATGTGTCTAGTCTTCCATCCCTACTGGCATAATCATTGTGAACTGATGTAGATCGACTTTTTGGGGTTCCAAAATTAGGCTGTAGTGGAAAATAGTTATTATCATCTTGAGAATCCTGAGAATCTTGAGTACTAGACTTAATGCTTTGGTCATCAGTTCGATCTTGTTTATAACCCTAAATTGAATTAAAAACAACATTCATGAATTTGTTCTCAATAATATTATAGTTTTAGTTTGCAATATTTGCATAATATGTTTTCAAGTACATTCTGAAAACATTCTTTTCACAATATTTGCAATTCTGACTTATATGTTTGTGAACTACTAGATATTTAATCAAGGGTGCGTATAATTTTAAAATAATTTCATAAGATGTTATCAATTACCTCATCTTCTTCATACCGAGTAACAGCCACCAACAAAGATTCACCCCTCTTTCGATGACCTTCAGTTGCAAGACCTTTGACGGATGCATCATTTATGATATTGTTCTAAAGCAAAGTATAAGAAAATAATCATATTATTTCAAAATAATGTGTAAAGTTATTTAGTCCACACAGTGTATTGTTTAAGTATTTTAAAAAGGTTGCCACCAGCTTTAGAAAGATAAATATTATAATTACATCTGTAATAACTAAACAGTTGTATACTTTCCACTTTAATAATAATTTATTTTTATAGCAAAGGAAGTTACTAATAAAAAATATTTTTTTAATATGATTCAATAACTTCAAATGGGCATAGACAAGTAATCTGGAGAGAGGGACTTTAATATAATCACCACCCACAATTATAATTATAATCATATTTCTAGTATATATCTCTAGACGTGAACAAAAGAACTCTAACATCATAGGTTAATAGTTCCCGGACAAAGTATAGTACAGAATAGTTATATAGCTACTAGCATTTTAATTCAATGTGTTAAGTTTTCCATTTTTTTTCAAAAAGTTCTGCAAGAGTTAAATACATAGAAAATTTAACTATTTTAAGTCACGTTTTATAATTTGTTTAGTCTGACAATATTTCTTTTGCCTAAATTGGAGGGAGGGGCTCAAGATCCCATTAGCCCCCACCAGTCAACAACCATGTTTTATCCAAGATCAGGTTTTTAGTGCCATAGGTGAGTTTTTCTGAGGCAGTGAATTGCACTTGGGTATCAGTTTTGGAGTGGGTGGCGCACCTTGGGCCCCAACCAATCTTACCAGGTTGACAAGTGCAGTATGGACAACATCATAACAGTGTGAAATGATCACTAATATTGATGGCCACTTATATAAGGAAAGATAATATTGAAACAAGGATGGAATGGATATAAAGTTATGGTATAACAGATTTTGATTGACGTGGAAAAAATAAAACTAAAAACCAGGGCTCTAGTTAGGGTAGTTGACAAAGAATTTGTTTTTAGCAGGGGAAATTGATACAACAAGTCACAGTATAGGATATTGTGGGATAGTTGCATTGAGAATAAAAACAACAACAACAGTTGTTAGATGCAGAGAGGAGGGAGAAACTAGGACTTGTCCTCCCCCCTAAGCTGAGTTTCTGCCCAGATTTACCACATCTCAACGATAATATTTCACTGCCTTGGGATGTGGGATAAAGTAAATACATAGATTAATTGATCTCCCATTTTGTGTCCATTTGGATTATACACTTGTGTTTGATCATATTAGAGCAATCTGTAGTGATTAGCAAACACTGTTCTTACAGGTGCTTTAATTGGAGATCTAATGACACGACTTTAATTTTTAGCTAGAACTAATTTTGTTACCTAAAATTGTCATATTCGCATAGAAAATCACATGGCTCTTGAGTATGCAGAGATAGAGTGTTCTAGTCTCTTCCAAAGAGTGTTCCTCAGTTTATAGTCTCTCCCATTTCTGTTACAAAGTTGGGTGTCAGTGTTTGAGACTCATACAGACAGTAAGTTTCACAGTGTGTGCACCTCATAACTTTCTACTAATGTCGTAACATATGCAACAGAGCCAAAACAAGAATACTTTTATTTACTTTTTCAAATTGTAAAATAAAAGTATTAATGCAGTCTATGACTATTCTAGAGAGCAGCTAAATGCCTTCATCGTGTGCTTTTAGAATGTAAATAATGACTTTGGTGTCTTTTTGTGCCTTCAATAGGTAATGCATGTCGGTTTCGGTTAGCATTGAGAGTCATCGAGATGCTACTTCACATTGCCGACAGTTACATGTTATGCAACATGGACTGAAGGGATACCTGATGTAACCAGGAAAAGTGCCAGATGGAGTTACAAAGAGCCCAATCTGCTCTCTAGTATATTCATATGGCTGGAATATACGAAGAGATACAAACTCAATTAAGTGATGTAGAGAATTTGTACAGCAATTGATGGAGAGTGACCGCCAAAGGAGAAATCATACCTCAATTTTGGAGAGTATAATGTCTACAGTAGTGCAAATGTGCCCTCTGTGAACATTCAGATACATACTTTTGATGGCAATTATGCTAACAAGATTTCTGGTCAATGTTCACAACCAGTTTAGAGAATAAGCTGCATCTTACCGAGGCAGACAAAGGATTAATGGTTCAGGCCATAACTGACCCAGCAGCATGTCTAAGGGTTGCTTTGAATATTTTGCTCTTGACCACACACAATTAATATCACCTCAAGATCTATCTAAATTACAAAGTGTGTACTAGTTATCTCCCTATAATGTCAAGAAGTCTCGTATTACAACTAAATTACGTATAATGTTTAATGTACCAGCTAAATCATCTACAGGATATTATATCAGTGACAATCTGTCAGCAGATATTTCACTGTACCCTAAGCTAACAAAGCAATTTCTTCTTAAATAAATAAGTAGGTAGAGAGACATATCACAAATATTTTGAGAAATATTTTTGGATAAGTCTGAGTATGACATACATTGTTTTATTCACTGTGATGCCTCGAGGAAGCTACAGGACTAGCAGATGCGTAGATTGAACTTTGGGGTTACGTCTTCTTAGTATCTAGTATCAAAAATTAGCTGATGATCATGAGAATGAATGTCAAAGAGTTGCTATAATCATTCAAAGATGTTTCTACATGGACAACAACCTCACTGAAGATTGCACTGCACCTTGAACATTGGGAAGAATCACAAGGAACTACCAGGTAGCAATGGACCATTAGTTTTAGTAGTCAACATTCTATCAGCAGAAAACATAATGTAGGCCCAATGCAAAATTAATCAAGATTTTAGTGGAATAAGTGCTGGACACGGCTTACCCTAAAAATAAACCCTACAACATCAGCTGCAACAAAATAAATGTATTAATACTTCTAATTTAAGTTAATGTTTACTTCACTGTGCAGTTCAGATATCTTACAATTACTTTCAATATAGAATTTAATTTGCAACTGTGTCACTTACTGGCCTGTTTGAATTCAGTTCATATTGATTCAATTGCTTGGATTTAGTCTTCTTCACATAAACTATGCAGTAACATTAGAAAACACAATAAAAAATATGTGAGAAAAGTAATGGTATGAGACACAATATTCGTGTATTTAAATGTCAAACTAAGTAATGATTCTCTAGTTAATCTATTACTACCATTAATATTTTCATACAATCAGAATTTAATGTCTATGAATAGAATCTTCAGGTAAATAGTAAACACTGTTTAGGGTTCAAAATTATGTTGCTGAAAATTATCGTATTATTACAGCTGAATTACTGAACTATGTATTGTGTTATTTGATTTATAATGATCATACTGTTATTACAAATATTGATCAGAATATATTTAGGCCCATCATTGGTGCTGGATCAACCATTGGGCATACACTTAATTTATATACAAAACCTTACTGATTGCTTGTCCCAGGGTAGCACAATTAAAAATAGGGGATAATTTACTTGGTGGTCGACCCCCGTCTCCATACTCCACTAAATGAAATCCTTTGGTTTATTGATCTTTACCTGTATTATCAATCGCTTACAATTTGAATTATATCTAATTTTGTGCTGATGCAGTTACAGTTATAAATTAAGGATATCAGTTTCTATTCAAAGTATCAGTATAGTGGTAAGTTATCTCAGCTATTGCATTGTTTGCTGTAGTTGTAGCTTTGTGCAATAGTAATTGTCCTCACTACTTGAAAATTGATTGTCCACTAATCAAGTCACGAAGTAAGTCTTGTGTTGGTATATCCAGTGAACAATTGTTGTGTGGCAGTGTACAGTGTTACAGCTACTTCTTAGCTGAAGAATAGCACAACTACCAAAAAACATATTTGCTGCATACACAGCTTTTTCGGCTAATGCTGTGGTAAACAAATCACCATTTAGATTAAGACTATAGAATGTCTGGTAATTCCTTAGAAATCCATGTATTTTTTTGTTGTTGTTTTTTCAAGTCAAATAATTGGGGCGAATAGTTACTATGGCATTAAAAACCCCATACCATAAGTCATTTAAAAACTAAATTATTACTATACCTATGATCTGAAATAATATTAGACACTGCTTAAGGAATCTGACACTTTTCCTGTCTGGTATAGCTGTAGTCTGCTCTGTACTGGTTACTTTCTTCTGCCTCAGACTCATCGGACATTGCTAGTTAACTAAAACAAGCCCACAGCCATTGGCTTACTAAACAAAACAAGCTCAGCTGTTCCACTATTTACATCATCACTAAGCCCCACCCACAACAGGAAATAACTAAGGTTTTGGTTATATCTTGAAGGTGAAAGGTTTGAACATTAAACTACCAGATAATAATACAAAAAAGTAGAGAAAATCTTCATTGTGCTCACCCTCTGATGTCACATTAGTTGGAAATAATGATGCGTATGATTTACTTGTGCAAGTGCAAATACAGAATTTATCACATTCACAAGAAATGAAAGCAAACTTCTTAAAGACACCATCATTACTGTTATCTAGGTGAAGTACATAGGCTGTCATCATAGCTCAAACTTAATACCTCTTATGAGGACTAAAAGCTTAATAACATTTGCTGATCCAACCAATATTAGGTTAAATGCACCAAATCATTATAAACATATTGTTGTTGCCTTTGGTTTGTACCTGCTACAAAATTCTTTCTTATGACCTCTGCACTAGCACTCATCCTACTTTATCACATTCTCTTTTACTATACTCCTTCTCTCCACCTATTCCTCCACCATTCCTCCTCTATCTTTTCACTGCCATAACACCTTCGTCTCCCTTTCTCTATAGTGTCTCCTTCCTCCACTTTATATATCACTCTCTCATTTCCCCACATGTCTCCTTACTGCACACTTTTATACATAATTGTAATTAAACATTAACCAGTTGTGTGTTTTCTTTTATACGACAATTCTGACTGAAATATCTCATGCTAGGAATGATTACAACCATTGCTATATAGGTGCTTTATGAATAAACAACTTACATAGTACATAAGGTAGGATCACACTGAGGACCGATATGATAAATGATGTTATAATCAGGACATCTTTCGCAGACTGCGCTATAGTGTTGCATGTATCTACATGATAAATAGTGGACTGTCAAGTTAAAGAACACCTTGTGTGAATATGAACGCTGTTGTTCACTACTGCTAAGAGAACATAATTATTGAAATTTAAAATTTTTAAAGTATTGAGAGCAGCACTGGTGGCCCAAAACACAACTCTTGGGCTTATGATTTTTAAAATTTATTTTTGCTTGACTAGAACATTACTATTAATTAAAAGTATTGGCGAGCATGCGAAGCGAGCGAGACACTCTCAGGGGAAACACAATTGACAATCGGGGATATTTGTTTGTTTATATGTGTGGACATACGTATGTCATTTTGTACTTTGACCATCACATTTTTGTGTTTGCTTTGTGGTCTACCCCTTCCCATACCCCCACTAAACAGAATATTTTTGTTTAGCTATCCTGCATCATTCAAGGAAATTTAGTATTTATCCCTTCGTATTATGTTGTTTCTGAATGCCACAAGATGAACTTAGGTCTTAACAACTTACAGTTATACTCAACACTGAGCAGTATTTCTTCAGAACTTCTGGTTTTTTAGGTCACAAAATGTTATAACGAATAGTTACTATGGTATTGAAGCACTTTACCAGACGTAACAACTGTTTGAATTGAAAAACAACAACAACAAAAAACAAGTAACGTTTTCTTTGTGGTATTCATAATAGTAGCTGTAACCCACAATACTTGTACACAACCGGACATGCCGACACAAGACTTACCTTCGTGGTTAGTCTAGTGGACAATGAATATTCAAGTAAATACTGACAAATAGTGCGTTAACTTACCACCACCACTAACTCACATAGAAATGGTACTCAGGCAAGTTTGTGAGTTCAAACTGCACCGCAAAGAACTCAAAGCGGTAAACAATTCAATTTCTAGTATGATACGGGTAATGACAGCTAAACCAGAGGATTCGGTTTAGTGAAGTTTGGGATGGGGTCGAACACCGAGCTAACACAAAAATATGTGAGGGTCAAAGTACAAATTACGTACGTACGTCCCCACATATAAACAAATCCCCGCTTTTCAATTGAGTTACCCCTGATAGTGTCTCGCTCACTTCACTCGCTCGCCAATAATGGTCATAACGGCCACGTACTTAGCTATACTTTAAGAAATGGAATGATAGATTCTTATGAAATGTTTTATTAGTGCACTGGCTCGCTCACCCGTTGTGCTCAAGCACATTACCAGTAAAAATGATCATCCAGTATTTTCCTAGTTTTAAGTAATTTTTTAATCTGATTATATGAAGTCTCTCATTAATACACTCATTAATAACAATACTAGCTTATAGCTACAATAGTCATTTCTATAGCCTCTACCATAGATAATGCTTAACCTATTCAATTTATGGTGATGCTTTACCAACCTAGCCAAGCTAACTAGTCATTCATAAATACTCACAAAGTCGTTGTTGTTACGGACACACAAGCGTATTTCCATATAGATTATTAAAATAGCCATTGACTAATGACTAAGATAATGGTTTTTGGATCCAAGATACTTTCATACTTAACGTCTCCTATATTATTCTAATGTCTAATATACTAATTACGAATTATCACTTATGTGAGAGTAATACTAAGTATATTATTTTTAAAAAGAAATTGAGATACCAACCAAACTATTTAATAAGATATATACACATGTTTAAAACTAAGATTGATCCTTTGTCAATTAAAGGGGTCTAAAGAAAAGCAATGATAAAAAAAATCTCAAATGTCTCAAGGGAATCATCTCTTGAGTATGAAACAGTACTTCTCAACAATAAAAAGCCAGGGATCCTGGGTTCACAAATACTGAGATTTTACAACTTACGTTTGCTTTTTTTTGCAACTCTTTTATCAATAAAAGATCAATCTAGTTTTTGCAAAGGGTTGATAATTTATTGTGAGGTTTTAAATTGTAAAATTGTATTACCAAAATTTAATTATTATTATTATTACTATGAACAGCAGCAACTACTGCTGTAGTGATCCAGATACATCCAGCTACTAGCATTGCTGTGATTATCACTGTGCACAAATATACTTTGTCTATAAGAAAACAAGAAAGTATAGTGATGATAAAATGTTAAGAAGGGTATTAATGAAACTCACCTTTCATCCGTAGTTTTTTTATTAAGAATAAAGCCACAAAGAACAAGAAACATGATAATATCCACAGAGCCACTCCAATAACAATTAGACCAATATTCCAACCAGAGAGCTTTGCAGGAACTAAAAAGAAAGATGTAAAATGAATTTAAATGCTAATAATGAGCATGTGAGAGTATGTATATAATAAAGTAACAAACATAATGAGCAAACAAATCCATTTCATTAATGTAATAGCCCATATTGTATATGAGATGCTTTATTAAAAACAGTAACTGCTATGCTTGTAATTGATGCTATAATGGTAATAAGCTGCATATCTATGAAATGTATCTGATATAGAGTAAAAAAAATGGTATACTATGATTCTCATATTTTGACTATAATTTAACTGAACTTCAGTTGTATTACTAAAAATGTAATTTTAGAGAGTACTTGCGAGATAGTTGAATCAGAAACTCCAATTGTTAGACCTTGGCAGTTTCTTAGTAATGTGAAAATGTAGAACTTAAATTATTAACTTATTCTCAATTTTGAAGTCAAAACATTGTGTAGAGAGTGTTTTATACTGTAAGACCACCCACCTCTTGCCAGACAATAACACATGATAAAAAAGTAAAACATTTGTCATAATATTTTTGCTTTAGAAGCGAATAGATAATTGTTGATTTTATGATCACAGCAAACATATTATTGCTATTCATAAGGAGGGGGGGGAACCTATAAGTTATTCGATAAAATATGGCAGTTCTGTTCTATCTTTTCTGTTTACAATAGTCTCACTTCTAAAATACATAATAGCTGTCGGAGGGGGCGTAACTTCCTCCGAACCGATCGGTGGGTGTGGCGTAGATGTTGTTATCGCCCGAAGGACCAGGAGTTCTGTGGCCTATTGGCGCCGAGTGAATCAACCTCACAACCGCTGGCTTTCGCTTGCAGTCTTAAAGCCGCACCCGCAAAGAGCGCACTCTATAACTTGGTTAGGGCTATAGTATAAGTATCACAGAACACGCCTTGCGGTCTAATTACGTTATTTAAGTAGTGAGGCACGGTGATATAAAGACGGTGGGTTGACCGAGCTATGAATATAATTATGTGTATGGAAATGATCGTTACAGGTAGTGTGTGCGCATGACTGAGTTCGCTGTGGAGGAGAGAACCTGCCCTGAAGAAGGGTGGCGTAGCCAGCCTGCATCCTCAGGAAGAATCTCCGTGTGAAGGTTTTGATGGCGCCTGAACAATAGCTATGTATAAAAAGGTGTCCATCCAATATAAACATTAAATGTTGTCATTTATGGGCTCCCAAGACTCCCTTTTTTTTTAACAATTGAAGCGGTTGAATTCTAAGTTGTTTAGCAGAGAATTTTGAGTAGGGCCTTTGTACATTATCAACATTTTCTCGATATTTCAGTTATTATGGTCTTAGATGTTTACTAATGGAGATACCATTGAGCTGTCCAAAAAGTGCAAACCTCCTTGAAGCAGTATTCACTCAGCTAGCTTAAATGAAGTCTTAAGTCACATTATTATAATTATGACTTGCTTTGCATACTTTTTAATGTTTAGTAAATGATGTTGTTGTTTAGTTAAGATGGTACAGAACAGAATAACTATTGTTATGATTAATTAATCTAGTTTTATTGATATAGAATCCAGAATTGTTTTTTATGCCTGCATATTTATTTCTGTTTATATTATACTACAACTTCTGATATTTTGTCACCATAATCATCATCGTAATATTTTATAAACAATAATAATAAAAATATATTTATTAGATGTATTTTCTCTCACTCTCTTCAACCGGTTTTTTTAAACAATGCAGAAAAATGCCTGTGAAAAGAGAGAAGAAGGCTGAGGAAGAAATTGTGAAGTGATAAATTATTGTTATTATTATTATTATTATTAGTATTATTATTATTAATATTATTATTATTATTATTATTACTATTATTATTATTATAATAATATTATTTTATTATAATCATTTGTTTTCATTCTGTGAAGTCTCAATTATCGGCCTTATACAACAATGCTGGATAGGCTTGCTAAATAACCTGAATAAAAAATGCTTAAATTTTGTCATTAAAATTTTCCATAAATGGTATCTCTCCCAATACATACTTAATTTGTCAATGTGTGCTACTCTCACTTCCCTGGGTTGTTAAGTTTGAAGTATAATACTGCTCAAAATAGTTGCAAGTTGTGGACATGACGCTGTGGTATGATTAATGCCACAAGGTGAGAAATGAACAAGAGGTTCATACACATGATATAGTTGTGTGCATATGAGTTAAAGTTTAGATACTTAGTTTAACAGTTCTTTTGGTTGTCCAGTATACATGAGCAAGTAATAAGATAAGGTAATCTATGGTTTAAAAAAATGTGGCATATTGTACAAATATATAAGGTTTAGTTAATTTAAAATAATGTATTTACCTTCAATCGTTGAAAATACTCCATTAGTTTCAATTAACTGACCGATGTAAAATTGAGCCACATAAAAGGTATCTTTCCTACTCAATAAATTATCTTTAAAAGATATTGATGAGTTAATGGCTCCGGTAGTAGACATTCGTGACAATGCATCAGACTTGTTCCTTCCAATATAAACTACACATGTTCCATTAGTACTTGACACACAAGTGATAGACTCCAGACAAACAGATGGTACGACTTCTATCATTGTAATATTCATGGTGGTGTAGCCAGCTGTGACAAAATGTGAGTACTGAAGTGAGCGAGATACTATCATGGTAACACAATTTGAAAATCAAGGAAATTCATATGTGTGGATATGCATGTGTCATTTTGTGCTTTGACCCTCACATTTTTGTGTTTGCTCCAACCACATCCCCATATTTCACCAAACAAAATCCTTTGGTTTGTCAATTGTTTACCTCTTTGAATTAGGTTGTGTCTGACATATCTGATTTGATTTTTTGTGGACGCAGATAAGTCTTACAAACTTAAGAGTTCATTTTTCTACTCGAAATAGCGGTAGTGGTAAGTTATCCTGGCTAATGCACTGTTTAGTTATAGTTATAGCCCTAGGCAACAGTATTGTTCTTACTTGAAAATCCATTCCAATAGTCAGGGCACAAAGATAAGTCTTGTATTGGTATCGAGTGAACAAATGTAAGTATACGTGTCGTGTGTTACAAAGACTGCCTTACGATAGAGTAGCACAAAATAAACATTAAATATATATTTTATCTGCCTTTATAAAGCTTTGTATACAGCAGTATAAGCAAGTTTAATTTAGGGCTAAAACTGCACGATAATTCTTTAAATGCTTGAATTTTTTTGTTAGGTAATAACAGTTAGGTAATACTTAGCTATTTCATACTAAAATGACTCACTAAGCTAGAGATAGAAAATACCACATTCAGACATCAGGACTGAAAATAATAAAGCATAAAAATGCTGTCTCTCAACACCAGCATACACTAGCTAATTATTTACTCCTAGGTTATTTCTCAGATAAAACTTTTTTGTGATAAATTATTATGCCAATAAAGTATCCACAGGGTGATTTAGAAACCTTATACAATAATAATGATAGATGTAAATGCAATCTCCATACAGTAGTTTCAAAACGCATTCATTTCTAGTACTAAGTAAATAAAAAACTGCAATCATACAGCTAAAATGACTAGTTTTTTTTTTTGGAAAAAGTTGACTAAATTCTGGCATATCAAAGAGACTTAATTGTCTAGTAATGCCTTCTTTAATGCTTGGAGGTCACTATCTTCGAGATTCGTTTCAATGACTGACTACTGGTAGTTAAAGTAAGAAAATTTATTGTGAATGTGGCCTATAAGGATTTAGTAATAGAATTGGAAGAATATTGCGGGCACACGATACTTTCCAATGCAAATACATTTTCTACTTAAAAGCACTCAATAGTCTAATTCAGTACGCAATAAATTATATAATATGCTTGTTTGTCGGTAACAGTGATGATGGTGATCAACAGTGCTGCATTCATGAATAAGTCATAAGCTGATTAGAGTTAGTAATGCATCATTATTATATTGCGATTTGAGGTAACTCCACCATACATGTAAAACACAGTTGTCCTCAATGCATGGGCATGATAGAGCATATGAAGCTTTCAATAAGGGTAAACATTAAACTATCACGTAATGCAGAAATAAACATAATTAATAATAAATACATAATTACAAGTATCATTTTAATCTCAAGCATTAAGTTTGATACTTAATTGGCTACTTTTAAACTTGCTCAATATGCATGGTCAGAGGAAAGATATTTTGTAAATGTCTACTTTACGCACACACAACTTTAACTAACCTTGTGGAATGGTCAACACATTGCTGCGAATATAAATAGATCCACATGATACTGATGTTCCTGGGAGCAAATCAGATATGTTTTGGAGTTGTGATACTATATTCAAGGTATCATTATGTCTGGGCATGACAGTTGTGTTAATGAAATAAGGAGTTACAATTCTTGGGAACGCTTTTAGCTCTCCAACAATGTAATCATATTGGACTATTGTTGTTCCATTGATAATCCATTGCAGTATATTATTTGTTAAGTTTGATATACAATTTCCAACAGTCAACGTAATTGGAATGTTAAAGCCATAGCACACTATAGAATCGACACTTTTGAATGCTTGATATACACCATATTCTAATAATACAAGTGAAGTAAAAATATTGAATAGCTAAAAAATAGTTTGGATAATTAACATGCAATAACAACATAATTATGAATTTCTTATCTGTGAGGCTATGATATTTCTTGTGATATTGATTTCTGGGGATAATTTTTTTTATATAGAAAAATTTTCAGGTGATTTTATGGTATGAAGGAGTTATTATCTATCCACATGATAGAGTAGTTAAGTTGTAGTGTACTAAATTCTTGATACCAAATGCTAAAGTACTATTAAAATTTGTAAAAAGATTGTCATTCTTAACTTCACGGGTCACAATTGTTTGATAATCTGTCACACCATCTAGTGTAATTTCATTGTATGTTGGACTAGATTCAGCATTTCCTCCATCATTTCTTGCAAATCTAACTTCTGATCCATTAACAAACGCAGCATACCAAAACAAGTTTCCTAGTATAGGGCCTGCTGTACATGTAATGAGTTGCACACAATTTTCTAGGCCATCTTGAACACCTTCTGAAATCAAGACAATATCCACTTCACCTAAACAGAAAAAGTATAAATAATAAAACCTAATGTGTATATAAAATTGCTTCTACTACTGCTACTGCCTGATTATTATTAGAAATGACTAATGATTTGACAGGCTCATGTAGATAGCCAAACGAATTAGCTCAGCTGCGCATAAGCTACTAATGTCAACCTTTGGGTAGAGAGTTGAACTGGAGGGGGGGTCGGAGGAGGGGGGGGGGGGGGGGGGGGGGGGGAAAGAGAGAAGGGCAATGCTCCTCAATATGCTGATTGGACAACAATTAACCCCTCCATACCCTTGTGAAGATTCCTATGAAAGCTACTATGCTACCACACCAATTGATTATTTACTGCTAACCACTATTGAAAACACAGCTTTGATATAACCCATACTCAATTGTCTATGTAAGACCAAGTTTCAAGCTAAATAGGAGATAGCTAGCTTCGTTTGTAGATTCCAAAGTGGAAGAACAAAATAAACAAACAGAATTAGGAGATATTTGCTCCTGCATGGTTAAAAAAGGGCAGCATTGGGACTTCAAAAATAGGTATTTTTGTAATCAGAACCTGCTATGCCAGTTCATAGCTAATACTACAGTCAGTAACGCAGTAACTACCACACACCACTTACAATTTACAGATGAAAAGAAGGCAGCGACAAATAATAATGTTTCCATATAAGACATAGCTCCAGTCTGAAACAAGGGAGCTAACTTTTTGACGGGGAGCGAGAAAAAGAATCTTAAAAAACTCTACGCGGTGACGGGACAGCTAATAATATTGGGTGAAAAAAGCGGCTACGCCCACAAATCAAAAATCATGACAGTTGAGTTTTAGGTCACTTTTGAACGAAAAGTTCCAATTGCAACCACACCTCCCTAGCTAGAACTTCGGTCCTTTCCACTCGCGTAGTGCCATTTTTGCTCGGAAAGCCTTACAAAGCGTGAATGATAGCTGTGGTAGCTGTGATATAGCTTGGATAACTGTAGAACTTCCGACGTTTGTGATACAGTAAAAGTTAGGAAGAGGAGGAAAGCTTTAACTGTTGCTCCAACTTCCCCTTTAATTGCTCTATTCAAAGCTGAAGTGACTAATGCTAGGGAAGCATAGCTATGCAACAAGTAGCAGTAAGTTATGGATATGTGGCTTATGGCTATATTATTCATCTGGTCTAGGATTATATGAAGAAGAAATAGTACAAAATAGAGCATGCAAAAAACACTGAATCAGTGGTGAGGATTTTTTAAGAAGCCTTTGACGTCTGTCAGATTTTTCAATGGAAATAGAATTCTGTTTAGTGAAGGTATGGTTAGATGAAATCTAAGGAATAACTATTTTTTGTGGAAGAAGGAGCAGGGTAGTGCCATCCTGGATTTCTCTAGAGTTTGCACTACAGAGATTTGTTGGCAGGAAGCATTGAATTACCCCACGTGACCTCATGTCTGGTATTTGTGGTGCATGCGCATTATTTTGTCACAGACTCTTACATTGTTTGGATTGGTAACTATGCAGGGGCTGTGGCGGCGATTGAGCCACTAGGGCTATGGCCCGACCACTTTTTATGGCCTCAACTTAATGAGTAGGCATGGCAATCAATATTCACTCAAATTCGCATTGTTGGTAGGTGTGGCATATTGGTTCACGCAGTTTCTCTTGCTTCAATGAGTATCAAAAAAAATCAAGCCCAACTTTTTTTAGCTGAAATACTTGCAGTTATAAACATTAAGCAACTCAAAAAAAAGTTCACTTATTTTAAATTTTCACTGTAGCAGCAATTATGATTAACAATATTATAATACAAAAGTAAATTTTAGATGTGACCACAAAACTTGATTGTCACTGTTGCTAGTATCATAGAAATTAATGTTAAATGAATTATTAAAAGTACTGAATTGCTGCTCATCATTTGACTTACAAGGAAGACAAATTTCAATGTTGTCAAGTGTCATATTATATAGCCTCAATATTCATGAATATGAGAGTTATAGCAATCATTGTCTGCCTTTCGTTCAATTTGTCAAAAGCAGACCATGCCAAGGTAGACTGTGACATGTGAGCATTTCTTCAGTTATTTCTTCTTGAGTTATGGAGTCCCTTTTCCTTTGTCTACCTCTCTGTTCTTTTTAAACCTACTCAGCCTTACCACTCTTTAGTTACTATTAATCACCGTTTACCTTCCCTTTCATACTTATACCTCCCTTTATGAAACATCAGTTTTTTATAACAAGAATAAGCATACTTACAATCAATCGCAGTAGCCCATGCATAATAAGAATATACATGAAGACAAGTGTATTACACAACTCCCATATTGAAACCAGTTAACCATCATCAGATGCATCATGAATAGTAATCATCATAGAAAAAAAAACTATTTGGCTCTTGTTTTCATAGCATATGCACTTTGTTTGCACAGTGCTGGCTAGATTATAAAGAAGACTACTGTCTACCTCTTTGGGTCTAGCTATTATTACATATGACATTATTATTACTTATTCGTTCAAAAATTTTGTAAACATGTGAGAAGTTAAGACTATAATGGAACTATGCCAAACTTAATTTTACATAATTCTTTACGTTTTTTTTTCTCATTCTCAACCGTTTATTTAATACATAACCTATCATCCAAGGCAAAAAAAAATTCTCTAACTTACCTTTCAGCATTTAAAAATAAAATATGTAGTTATCCCTGTAAATACAGCGTATTATTATGATTTGCTGCTTGCAAATCCTGTTGTAAGGGACATTACAATTGAGCAAAACATGTGGTCATAGCCCAAAGTTGACGGACACTTAAAGCATTATTTTCACTTATAGAATAACCAGTTCAGTCTTTAATACTAACAATAATTTCAGCAAGCACACATGGAGGATGAGGAAATCAACAATTTTTTAGCTCCTAGTATTTTATTACTGTCTGTCATTTTGCTATCTCAAAACTCAATATATAGAGAGAAAGAGAGACTGAGAGAGAGAGAGATGCATATGTTTTTTCCAATCAAGATTTTATGAAATCTGTAAGCTACAAATAAGTATTATAATTATTATACTAAATTTAAGTTTTCCTTATGCATTCTTATGCTCATGGTTATATGAAAGTAAGTTATTTTTTATATATTCCAGTTGAATCTTAAGTGACCAAAAATGATACTTCCTGCAATTCTTTACCCAAAATAATGCTAGATAAAAACCTGATTAAATTTTTTTTGCCTCAAATCAACTGGAAAAATACACAGTAAAAAATAATATGTTGATTCATAAATAATAATTGTTTTCATTCTATAAAATGATGTTTTAACCACGATTCTTGCAGTGTTCTTGACTGTAATAAATCAAGTGTCCAGTCTTTCATCATAAGAATAAGAGCTCACTAAGTGTATTCTAAATTACACACAACATTTTTCTTTGAAAGTACTTCTTCAAACTCCTCTCTTGTAGCCTTCATAGTTTTCATATTCTAAATTGTACTTTCATGTTTATAAAATAATGTACAACATACCTTATCATCATTTAAAAGAAAGCATAGTTTTTGGTTAGAATCATAATTATACATAGCTGGTATAGTGACCCATACTGGAAGATAGATGATGCTAAATTACATCCAACCAGTTTGTACACAATCCACCCTTTTAATTGCAGAAATAAATTCTATTAAAAACAATAGGTAACAAAGTTCATACATTTTAATATTTGAATACCCCTATATTTCTGTTCTGTCCTCTCTGTAGTAATGTTGCAATGAAATATTAACTTAAAATTTGAATTGATATAACTTACAGGTTGATTGAATAGTAATGAAGGGGTATGAAGTAACTATGATTATATGCAACAAAATTATAGCTTGTGCTAAAGAAATATCTACTGTCATGATTTTAAAAACTGCTCTCAGCCTTCATGAAAGTAAGAGCAAAATCTGAGATTTTTTAACATTCAATTGAATATGTAATACAAATTACTAGCTACAGTGCATTAGTATGCTAGTCATATCAGTACCTAGAACATTTTCCATCAATAATGTCTTCCAAATTCCAGATACACTTTAGACCCCTAGTGATACGTACACTTAATCATAAATTATAAAATGAAAAGTATTCATGAGAAAGAAATGAATGTATAAGGACATTTTTAGCTAATGGTGAAAGTAGTTTTATAAAATTGTCAAATTCAACCATGAATAAAAATAATTGAATTAGCAACAACCACTAAATTCTGTCCAGAATTCATAAACGCAGGATTTGCTCCTCTTTGGTATACTACGAACTTTGTCTGCCACATAGAAGGACAGTAGTAGTAAAAAAAAATTGACTCAGCATAATTTTATTCAGAGGCGCGTTCTTTAGAAGCGCAATTGTTGGAGTTGGTGGGAAAACGACGACGCACAAAAAGTGGTTATAATTTTATTTCCAGTTACAGGTAAGGAAAACAGCTAAAAAATGAGGGCTTATCCTGAAAAAAAAGGGGGGGGGGGCTCGTACTACACCAGTCAATCCCCTCACACCCCCTAAATCAGCCCCTAAATCAGCCTTGCCTTTTTAACAACAACTCTCTTAGAAGCGCAATTATTGGAGTTGGTGGGAAAACGACGACGCACAAAAAGTGGTTATAATTTTATTTCCAGTTACAGGTAAGGAAAACAGCTAAATAATGAGGGCTCATTCTGAAAAAAAAGGGGGCTGGGGGGGGGGGGGGGGGGGGGGGCTCGTACTACACCAGTAAATCCCCCACACCCCCAAATCAGCCCTAAATTCAGCCCGGTGCCTGTTTAACAACAACTCTTCTCCGCCTCGTTGCGAGGATGAAGGGTGGAAGGGACGATGTACAGAAATATGCACAATGCGTGGAGTAGAAGAGTTCTGCCACACATGAGCAAGCGTTCGTGACCACTCTTTCCCCTATGGTTCAGGTCTGGTACACAAACTCATAGTAGACACTTACGTTACCCTGCATTTACAGTCTGGTGGCCCCAATCAACTTCAATAACAATACTTGGTGGGCGAAGCAACACCCACTTCCCTCTCCACTAGCCCTCGTTTTTACGCTCTGTTTGTGCTCTATCAGACCACCGTTTTTACTAAAAAAAACTCTACTTAACGACCCAGTCTGGGGAGAACTAATATGAAGGTATTTAGCTCTAGTTACTTGGCTAACTGAAAAACTTTCGTGTCGAGCGATGTTCAACAGAGGGAACGACTCGGCCTTGGGGTTGCGCAGACTCTTGTCAGCTCTGGGGCAATAGTCAGCGCAGGTCGCTGCCACCAGAGTTCTCCCTCCCAGTTGTCAGAGTTTTACGCCTAACTATTCTCGGGGTTTTTGGGGAACTGACTGACGCATGCGTGGTCAGGGTATTAAAGCCAAACCCACGCATGCGCACACATAAAGATGGGAGGGTCAACCGGACATCCGGGGCACAAATGAACAGACTAAAATTACATACACTTAATGACACACATTCCACTCTGCTAATAATAATTAAAGATAAATGATACATATAATGTTCTGTTCTTGCTCTTTCTTCTTCCTCTTCTTATCTCTTCCTCCTCTCGACTCTACTCTCTGTGGCCGTACCCACATCTCCCCCCGCCAAGCCGAGACCAGGGGGTGAGGCTGACAAACCATCTTGGTCGGCCACATCATTCTCCCAGGCTTGTCTGCTCAGTCCATCTGCGTTGCCATGTTGAACTCCAGGACGATGCACCATCTTTATCTCCTGTCCTTGTCAAATCTCAGCAAACGTTTGTTGAGTGTAGAACCATTGATCAACACCAGGCAAGCTCTATGATCTGTAATCACAGTCAGAGGTCTCCCATAGACATAGTAGTCAAAATGCTTGATGGATGACACGATGGCCAGAGACTCCAATTCAGTTACGGAATGCTTTACTTGTAACTGGAATATTTGCTGAATATAAATTTTTATGTAATAGTTAGCAAATCTTGTTAAGTTTTTCTGAAAATTAACTGCTGTTATTCAAACAGAATAAGCATGTTTTTGTTTTTTTTGCTGTTTGATCACGTCCTTAGTTTATAGAGGTATGGTTGGGAGATAAAAATTACATAAACTTTGGGAACTTTAACCACAGACAATAGCTAGCTACCAGTCAGTAATCAGGTTACATTGTGAGTAGGGTAAACTCATCGGTGTAAGAAGATGATTTTGAAAGGAGGAGGCACTGACAACTATAGTTGATCGATTGATTGATCGATTAATTGATATAATCTCTCCAATTTACACATTTGCTCTTATAAAGCAAAATATGTCCTGGTATTTCATTAACTGACAAAAATATTTTGAGGTGTAAATGTCTTACATATAAACACAACCGGTCATGTGACAACTATTCCAATGTGTTAGTCTAAACAAAGTGATATGTGATTTATTATAATACTATGGTTGTTAGTATTTCTATTTTTTCTCAACTAATTTCAGTGAACCGCATTATTAAAGTGAAAATTGAAAGATTGTGCAACTAAGAATATAGGATAGAATTATTATAAAAATATAACTGCAAACAACCAAACACTATAACCTATTATCAATTTAATTATTTGCAAAAATCTACTTTTAAAAAGCATAAATGTTTTATTATTAAAACACTTATTATACCAATTATATTATATTATTATTGGATTAGTAGCATCAATTTAATAACAATTCAGTCATACTAGGCTGAAATAATTATAATAATTAAAACTTATATAACTTTAATTGTTAATTTAACTTAAATTTTAATTAACAATAAGTTTGTTAGAACAAGAAAATTTGCTATTATATTAGAATTTAATAATAAAATTGAAAGTAGCAGTGAAAGTTCATGACATTATTGAATACTTTAACCAAGTAATTTTTCAATACTAAAATTGCAGCATTACTTTGAAATAATGATCTGATTAGTAGAGGTCACGATGATCTATAATATGCAACCTCACAGTATTTCATACACTTCAAAACTTTGCATTGAAATTTTGGGAAAACTCAATTTAGCAGTTTAAAGAAAATGCTGAATCAAAGTGAAATTATTTCTTTAATGAACAATACTATGCAATATTTACACAATATGACATTTAACTGCCAAAATATTCTCTTTGCATGCATGTAATATCATAGAATACTGCTGTTATATCAGTATTAATTTATAAGTATAAGTGGTGCGAGAAAATTTTCATGAGTTGAACTGCATACTGTCAATGTCAGTGTTTAGAAATTGTACAATTCAGTAGAAGTGTTCCATGAAAACATTGCTATTCTAAAAAATAACACCTAAGGTGAACTTACACTAGCTAGCTATTACAAAATTATTTCTCGGACCAAAAGCATACCCTTTTTTTTTTTTGGCTACTCTTAAGCAGGTATGGCTATGGTAAATGAAAACAGTGGAGAAGAAAACAAAAAAAAAAAAACGACCAGAGACACTAGCTAGTGTCGTAAGTTTGAATGCTTCCCGTTTTTCAGCTGATTGACATAAGTGTTGCTAACTAGCTTCCTTAAAGTCATCTATTTCCGTTTCTTCCATAGCCATGGTCAGGTTTTTTAATAAAAATTTCAGTTTTGGTTAATTTTATATGTGACTTTTCTTAGGTATAAGTCAAGAAACTAGAAATGGATTAGTTAGCTGACCAAAAAGTCTAATTGTGGCTAGAACATTTAGTACCACTGCTGCTTTATTCAGCTATTAGTTAGCTGTATGTTCAATACGTTTGCAAAATTTAGAATGTATCTGGAAATAATTTTTCTCAATTTTGTCTAACGCTATAGTTATTTCATCCTTGTATTCTCATTAAAATAAACTATAGTTGCATTATTCTTTGACAATGTAATCATCTAATCGTTTATAATTTGAAAGTAGAAAGAATATTATGACAGGTGTGTTGGGACAATTTAACCTGTGTTAGACATTGTAACCAGTGGGGGATATTTTAACTGGTGGGTGGGGTGACTAGCCTAGGATAATTGGTGGTATAATTTTGACCTGTGTTCGACATTTTAAACAGTGTTGCTTTAACTGGTAGGGGACATTTAAACAATAAATGAATTTAATGTATACCAGATATTTTTACCGCAAAACATGCGAATAATATTTTACTTTCATGTTGTATTTCACTTGTCTTCTGTCTTGAAAATATGACATGTCATTGTATTTTCTATATTATTATTGTACTATGGTTAGGGGAAGTAACAATATTCACTGAAGCATTGCTTTTTTGTTTTTGTTTCTAATCCTCATGATGCAATACAGTGTCATCAAACAAGAATATTGGAATAAAAGAGGGGAAATTTTATTGGTTTCATACTTAAATATAATAAATAAACTTTTGATGAAAATTTCTTGCTATGCGTTAGAATTTCCACAATTAAAATCTAATATTGCTTGATTCTATGTGACATATGTCCTACAACAGTGGTATTTATATGCAATGCATTGGAATTTAACCAAGAATTCCTGAGATTCTATTTCAATACCACAATTATATCGTCATATTTTTACAATCGAGAAGATTCATTTCCAAGAAATATTTCTAGTAGTGATAATTTTGAGTTATCAGTACATATATCATCAGCCGAATTTTCACAGAGAAGTAGATCATTTAATTTTGTGGACTTAATTATATCAATCAACATACAAAATCTTCCTGAGCTAGTGGGAACCAGAGTATCGTGTGGCAGCGAACTTCAGAGAAGTAACATCATCCAGATAGGGAGTAGCCCACTGACAGGTACCTCAGACATGAAATTATTAGGTTCACATAGGTCACATTGGTGAATTTTTAACCAGAGAGAATTGAATAGGTATAATCTACTTCACATTAAAAACAATTTTTTTTTTTACTTTCCTGGGTTTTTTCTATTGACATTTCACAAAATTGACACATTATGTTCTAACTTAATTTAGTGATAGAGCCTTCCCTAGCTAACTGCTATGAGATATTAAATATATTTAGATCCTAGAAAGTACCAAATCATAGTGATATTTGCAGTGGTAATAGTTATAAACTGTATAGATAAAATAGCTGGAAGTAGTCTCTGCAGTCACTCTACCAATCATCATCCCCCTTTTATGGAAAACAAAATAATCATGTTCTCAGGTTTATGCCAAAGCAACATCTATATTTTACTGAGACCAAGATTTAACAACTAATTAACTGCATTATTTAATTGTAACACTCAAAATTTGTGAAGTGTTAGTAAATTACAGGAATGGAATATTTTGAGTAAGTACGTACATAAATTCAATAGGTATTATGCACCTCTTGTCAGATAAACATTTATGGTTGTTTAGAAAACCAACTAAATACAAATTAAGATGTATCCTACACTGCATAATATTATTGTGGAAAAATGTGGAACTCAGTAATGTTTCTCTACAATGGATGGATAAGGTATATATACTATATAATTACAACAATAATTATAATTAAATACTGATATCGTACCAGATGAAATATGTAACTAATGTAATAAAATTTAAACCTACAAAGAGTTTAAAATTACAGCAATATTTTTGAATAAAAATTAATTTTAGATTACTCAATGTTTTATATAATCATCATTATTAAAAACAAATTGTTATCAGACAGGGTTAGCACAAATGGAATGTGTGCTATAATTGAATGATTAGCTAGAGTTTTTATCTTAAATAAATGCATCTGGAGAAGGGTTGGGACCTACTTACTGAGGACACATACCAGCATGCATCTACAACCAATAAGCAAGTTTCTCCCTGGTGGCAGCAATATGAAACATTGGTCACAGACAGAAAAGGACTGGACAAACTGTTAGCGAAAAAAAAATATGCATACAAAATGTTAAATGGAGACAGTGGGGGCAAACACTGGATCTCCAGTTTGTACTGTTAGGTCACCCACTCTTTTAGGTATTGGCTCTACCATTGGTTGAGACCAACGTTTTAGTGTTCAAATAGTCACCGAGCTGTAAAATGAATGAAATGACTGAGGACACATTGATATAATATCAGAGTGGAACACAAAAAATAAAATGCAAGCATATTAGCCAAAACAAAATAAAACCAGTTATACGGCCATGCCCATTTATTCATTAATAGCTGCTATTTAGAATCATGCCAGCTCACGTGAGCATACAATTTTACCGTGCTCGCATTCTGTATTTCCAGTGGTTAACTTCTTTTGCCTCTGTGAAAACGAATGTTTTTAAGTCCTAAAAAATTGTTGTGACTTTTTACTATGGTATGGATAACCCATTACCTAATGTTAATTCAAAAATCGCCAATTATTAATGGAGCAGCTAATTGCTGCTTGTTTGTTCTCAAGAGCCACTGGTAGTCAGAATGGCTTATATAGAAGCTACCATTACTCAGGGGAATCTGAGATGAGTACATAATTCCATATTGTTTAGCTAAAATTACAAGAATAAATCTGGATTTCTTTTGTGTAGCTGAGAGCTTGTTGAAGAGTTACTGGTAATAGAAGTAGTCCGAATGGCTTAACTTTGATACAACAGTGTAGGCAAGGGATCGTCGGAGTAGCGGGGGAACGGGACTGCTAAACAGTTTTACCACCAAAGTACCGCTTGTTGGTTGTCAAGGTAATATTAATACTAAGGAAGCTACCATTACTTGTGGGAAGCTGAGGTAATTATTAGAAATTCTATACTTAAATTTACAGAAATAACACTGGCCTATTTGCCTTTGTAGCTGACTGTGAAAGCGATATACACTTGTGGCGAAGGCAGTGTACACTCACAGTGAAGGCGGTATATGCTCACACTGAGGCTGAAATAAATGGCATGTCAAGACACTGAGGAGATGTGTGCTAACTATCTCCAGGAGCTGTATTAATGTTGTTGATGCTGTGGAAAAGCATGAGGAAGAAAGATCACCATCTTCTCTTGACATTCTAATATTTCATGCTAGCGGTTTGTACAGATTATTATTGGCAAGTGAGCAGCCTCAATCTTTGGAAGAAATTGGAAGAAGTATTGCAATTTTATATGAAATAGAAGAGAGAATAGGAGACTCAAACACAAATAGTATCAATCCAGTTCCTGATATAAGTTAAAGTTGAGAGGAATTTTAATGTTCTAATAGACCCATCACATTTTGGGTTTATCTCGCTTTCCATTTTATGTTACTAACAACACATCACGTGTGTTCTATAAGTTTGGAGTTATTTTTTCTCACTACACACTTCATTATTTATTGCAGAGTGAAGTTTACTTGGCATACTTCTGTAATATTGAGGTTATTGATTGCAATGTCATTTAATGTACAATAATATTACGTAATACTTATAAATAGACAAAAGGTACAGTTTATGTACAATATACATAAAGTGTTTACTTATTCATTTATGTAGGCATATCAATGCAACTTATCATTTTTATACACTGTTCAGTTTATTGTTGAAGATGCAATATTATTTAATACTTCAATAAACTCTAGAGATTGTGTCAATAATGTGTGCTCCTGGAGAATAAATAATAATTATAAATTTCCAAATAACCAATATATAAGTTACAATTTGAGTGTTTATAGAACTTTCACAATTTTACAATGTAGGACGCAAGTATCTACTATAACACTAAGTAAGTACCTATTGACATACTATTTGTAACTGTGATTAAATCAAGTACATAATTATGTAGTATACAAAATTGCATCTTTATGGTGATTATATAGAAGATATGCTGTCCTAGCAACCAAATTTTACTTAAATATGCATAATTCCCACAATCAATGGCAGTACCACAACGAAGGTACTTCCAGGTATTCCACCACAGTACACAATCTTGGAGTATCATTAAAAGTTCTTCATACAACCCTAGCCTATATCACAAGTATCTTTCACATCACTCTGACTCCCACACTCAGCACTTTCATACTCAATATTCAAGCTCTCCTCTCTCAATTCATTAATATCCACCATGTATTTAGTGTTCTTCATATCTCATAATGCAGCAACCTCAACACCAGGTGTCTCTTCTGATTCTTCATATTGCACAACTGTTTCCTCCTCTTCCATGTTTGATAATATATTCTCAGACACAGAAGCATTCACAGCCTTCTCCACAACACTCGGTACCAAAGCGTCCACTTTCCCTTTTGTACCTTTCACTAACACACCCACCTTGTCTCAAGCTTGTGCAACCTATTCAGCAACCTCAGCTTTCTTTTTCTGGTTACTAGTCACAACCCTGACTTCTGAACTGTCATCCTGTGCAGCTTCAAAACTAGTACTGGCCTCAGACTGTAATGTATCAACAACTACCATATCAAAAGGAATGTCATCTACTTCAAACTCTACTTTAGCTATCTTAGTAGAACATAGAAATCCAGTGGCAATAACTATCTCTACTGTATCGGGTTAACTTTGCCCTTCATATAACAAGTCACCAGAAATAACAGTGATCTCTGCACCTGTGTCCATTACTAAGTCAGTTGTAAACCCATTAACCTTCCCAGGAATTGTTCCATTAGTAGAAGTGACAGCCACCCAATCCAAATGTTTTGGCTTCTTTCCGAGCTTAAGATACAACTGACAATTAACCATTAATTCAGATATAATTTTACGTAAATTTATGACCTTATAATATTGTGCTACTTTATCAATTTATGACTGTTAAATAAACTCCCCATCTTTCGCTATGTGGTACTCACATAAACTAATAATGTCTTGCAGTGTGCAGTAGTTTTTTTTTTTATGCTGTGATGTTAACAAAGTGCTAGATTTTGTTTTGAAACTATTGATTCTCTTCCTTTTGCATATTAGAGCCACTGTTGAAGACAACATTTACATCTGCCTTTCTTATACATATTGATCTGAAAAAAACTAATATATGTATAAGAAAGGCAGTGAGTTAGCACTGAAAATTTGCTCCTAAGTACTTCATAATTAATTATAAGGTGATTGCATTTTATAGCTTATTTTTTAATATTTTTTTACAGATTATTGTGTTACGCCTGGACTCTATGTAAATATTTCTGCTATATACTCATGGTCAGATAGAAGACTGGAAAATTTTATTGTTGACTGGACTCTAGTGGTATGTTACAGAATGACTTCTGTTATTGCAGTAGCCTAAATTTTAAAGAAAATAATTGAATGTACAAAAAATTTGCCAAAAATTTTTCCCAATTGATTATTTTATACAGTGTCATATAATAAAATAACATGTTCTTCATTTTTAATGTTACTTGGCTATTGTGTTTTTTCTTATTGATCTTGTATAATTGAGAGTTCGAGAACAACAATTTTGAAAGCCTATTTCAGTACATAAAAGTTAGCTACAAGTATCATTATCATCTCTGACTTAGCTAAACAAATTCTGCCAGCTTAATGCTTGAAAATAAAAGAGAATAGCATTTCTATTTACTTTCCCTTGTCAAAAAAATAACAAAACAAGTTCAGCCATTTAATTTATTATTAAACTTTATTATCTGAAACTAGAACTGCTGAAGTGTACCCATAAATACTATTTAAGATTGTATTGATTTATGATGGCTTGCTAATTTATCTTTAATGTACAATATTGCTAGAAGTTAAAATTTTACTGCTAGATATCTTCACAATATTATCTTTAGGTACCTGACCATGAGATAACTCAAGCTATCACATAGTGTTATCTCATGGATGTATTGTGTTAGCTCATTACCCTAGTAGAAATAGAATCCGGCCTAGCTTACCAGTTTTCAGGGATTTTACAGCTACCTTACTCTAGTGGAGCCTACCCTACCAGGTTGGAGCAGCAGCTAAAGTATCAGCTTGGGGTACGTGGAGCCACTAGAGAGTTTTATGGCCAACTTTACACCTAGAGTTACCAACAAACTACTTCAGTGAAGATATCTAGTATGGAATAAACCACTTAGTACACTCATCATAGTGATATGGCTAGATATTCACTCTCAGGCTTTATTTTAACTCACCTCTGGCACTTGAAAATACATTAGCCTGTTCGTGAAATATTTTGCCATAACACACTCTAACTCTATACTATATTATATAAGATATAATATCTGTAACATCCTTGAAATGACAATATCCACTAAATATACTTTTGAAGCAGGGTGGAAGGCAAGTTAATAAATTGTAAGATGGAAGGCAGGAATACAGAATGGAAGTTGGAAACTATGATGAAAATTTTGGAAGAATTAGGATTGAATTAGGATGGAAGATACCGGGTGAAAATTAAATTGTATATTTTTCATGCACTATAAAGTAAAGATTAATAACATGTTTTATTTTGTTTTCAGCAACACATTTCTCAGATATAAATGTGTTACTTTCAACAATGTCAATATCTTTGGGTATAGTCATTGTATTAATCATCATTCATTTCATTATGAAAGTTAAAAAAGAAGGTATGTCTTCATTTGGCTGCTCTTATCACTATAAATTACTTTCTGATGTCACTAACAGGTACCTTTAAAAAACGGGACATTATTGTTTTGGCAATCACTATCAGGATGCTTTTCATTTGCTTCATGACTTGGATATGTTCTAGTGTTATACTTAATTCAAGGCTAAGTAAGTGAACAGTATTAAAATACATTTAAGATTTTTCTAGTTAATATTATGAATAGTGAAATACTATTAAAACCTACTAGTTTATGAGTGGTGACAATTGTAATATATTTAATAATGAAGCACAAAATACAAAAATTATATATACTATATTCATTACATAGCTATAATAATACCTAATTGGTCTGACAAATGATTTTGTAATAGCTATCTAGTAGAAGTAACGCTGAGAGTTAGCACATTTGGTGCTTCTGAAAATAATATACTAGATAATACAATTTCTGCTAGACTATTTAGGACTTAATCAAAATGACATGCATATCAGTAAGGCAAATTAGTTATCTTGATACTATATTTGCAATAGAATTCTGAAAGTAATATACTGGATAATACTAGACTATTCAGAACTCAATCAAAAAAATATATTATTAAGGCAAATTTGTTAACTTGAAAGTAGTCAATTTTTCATTTTATATAATGAAAAAAGTAAAGGTGATGTTACAGGTTATTAATTTCCCTAAGTGTTTGTCATGAATAGGTGATTTGATAATAGCTAATACTATACTGACCGAATTGCTAACTCTTTGTTTAGATTCATGTGAAGATTCATTCATGTTAGTCAGGAGTGCATTTATAAATTATTGCTCTTGTTCTAACTGGAGTCACTTTTCTATGGACAGTGTGTGCTGCTATCATTATTGATATCCGCAAAAAAGGTAACTAACTATATAATGTCTAGAAATGCATGGTTTTACTCACATTATAACTGTGTATTCATTATTGTTTTATAGCAACAAATACTATAAGTTTGTGAACAGCAAAGTCCTATCACTGGAGAGGAAGACCAAAATATGAAAATGACAATAAATGACGTATACAGTATTCATTTAAAACCTCCACAAACAATGATTTCAGATGCAGATCAACAGAATTCAGCTTATGAAAGTATATTTTGATTCAAAAACAATATTTAGCTAGTTAATACTACCTTTAACATTTGCTTGAGAAGCACCTATGTTTACACGATCATATTATGTCATTTTTTTGTTGTTTCATTTTTAGCTGAATCAACATTAAATGTTCTAAGTTAGTGTAAGCAATTTGTCTGCCTTTGAAATAAATTTTAGAATTCTTAAAAATTTTTACCTATTAAAAAATTACTCACAAAATTCTTTCTTGATTATACAATAATAGTAGTAAATCTATGCATAATATATTTGCTGATAATATCAGATTAAGAAACATCTCCTGCCTCCCTTGCACACAAACATACCCAAATGACTGAACTACGAATGTAAATTCTCAAAAATCACAACAAAATAGTGATTCTTTGCTGTATCTCTTGATCAAAACTGAATACACTTCACTTGGATCCTCACTTATCTTGCTATCGCTCAGTCATACATAGTTTTTGGATAATAATTGCCTCTTGCTATATTTTGGTATAAAACAGTTTGCCCACATAGCAGTTTATTATGTGAAATTGTCAAGGATTGATAAGGTAAGTTTGGCATAGTTCCATTATAGTCCAAACTTTCTCACATGTTTACACAATTTTTGAACGAATAAGTAATAATAATGTCATATGTAATAATAGCTAGACCCAAAGAGGTAAACAGTAGTCTTCTTTATAATCTAGCCAGCACTGTGCAAACAGAGTGCATATGCTATGAAAACAAGAGCCAAATAGTTTTTTTTTCTATGATGTTTACTATTCATGATGCATCTGATGATGGTTAACTGGTTTCAATATGGGAGTTGTGTAATACACTTGTCTTCATGTATATTCTTATTATGCATGGGCTACTGCGATTGATTGTAAGTAAGCTTATTCTTGTTATAAAACTAACACTACAATATTAAAAAAAATTACTTAACCAAACTACAAATTAATGAATTTTATTCGACATAGACTTTTGTAAAAGTACATAAATCACATTTGCAGCTCCTGTATGTATATAATTGCTAACTTATAGTATTTACAGCCAGAACTTCAATACTCTGATATTTGCTTGTTATTGATAAGACTTAAACAAAATATAAATGGCTTACCATTCGAACTGTTACTTCTCCAGTTAATCTTATGATCAATTGTAATAATGCAGTTTATGATAACTTTAATTGTAACGAAATACATTTTGTATCAGGAATAGATAACCAAATATAATGCATGTAGCTACATAAAGTCTAAGCTTGACTGATTGAAATTAAATCGATCAATTGTTTCCAAAGCGATACTTAATCATTTCGTATAATAATAATGGATATACTGTAACTGTAAGCAACTAAAACTTTTTTTATAATTTAGTGTAACTACTATGACTAAAACTAAAATTCAATCAATTATTAGTAACTGTAAGAAAACATTTTACTGAAACAAGACTAGTTGTAGGCCCAATTAGCAACCAAAATTAAGTAAATGACTATGGGTGCTTAAATGTTTACAGTTTTAAATATAAAACACTAAAGACTTTCAATAGAATGGAATAAAAAAGCATGAATACAAGGGTACAGCTCGTATTGATCTTCAACCTTGGGATGATAAATTGGCTTGAAGCTAATTTCCCAAGTATTTTCTATTGATGAACAGCGGCAATTGTCAATGGATAAAATAGAATTTAGTAAAATTCATTCGATAAATATAATTCATCGATTATCATGTACAACATGTTAGTGCATTAAACTGCACATTATGTCTCAAATTAGCAAAGATAATCTTTTTGGACAATAAAGTGTTTAACCAAATACAATAAATAACGCTAATACTCTCCAACTTTACTAATACCTGTTGCATATAAAAACAATCTCACATGCATTAAAAAATGCTTGGCAACATATACATATTAGAAACCATTCCGGATTCCAAAAGTGTTTAGTTGCTGGGTACATCTTGAAAGTTGTTATAAGGTGTTGCATATTTTAATAAACACATGATTTGTTTATGACTACATCAGCTAACTAGATAACGAAGCAGAACTGACATTACTTGGCATAGTTGAATGTATTTAATAGCTATGTTGGAAGTATCCTTATTAAAAAAACTTCCAAATGGGAAAAATGGTTTATATAAATCAGATTTATGATAATAGTTAGCAGAAACTGTATTATATTAGGCTAATTATCTTTGTTCGTACTTGGTTGACATCCTATTTTGAATGTGTCCAGTCTTCTAGTACCTTAATATGTGTGAATAGTTATTATGTGTTCACACTAGTTATGATTGCTAATAAATTACCAATTACCATTGTCCTATATTTTTTAAAGTATTTAGGTCATTATTATTTGTTGTTGTTGTTATTTTCTTTTTCCCAAGCCTTCACTTTTGTGTGTGATATTGATTCTACTCTTAGCGTTTGTGCTTATTTTTTTATGTAATTATTTATGCTAACTTATATGGTATAACTACTCCATTATATATTATAGGAAGTAGAGTCTGAGTGAGAGTTTAAATACTATAGAGCTTCAGGGCTCACCTGATACATGAAAATAGTAAATGTGAGTGGTTAAAAATAGATAGAAGGTTCTAGAAGTTTGAGTGGCATGAGATCTACAATAAACAGATTGTTGAAGTGATGAACTTTCATAGAAAAATATGTAAACAATTATCTGTTCAGGTGACGGTGCTCCCTACAGGAATTATTTGAATTTTGTAAACATAGTAAGCTAACTTTGTGAACTGTGGCTAGACTTTCATGCTTATAGGAAGCAAAACTGACTGACCAAATGGCCTTTTAGTTTCAGGCAGCAAAGTTCAGCTGTGAGACTGCAAGAGGTTTTAAAAGAATGAAACTAGACAGTATAAGAAAATATGAGAGTTGAAAAAGTGCGACTAAGAAATTAGACTACTGTAAAATATTGTACAGGCCTTAAAAGATCAGAAATGATTAATGAACTATTAAATTAGTTAGCTATCACTAAGGATAGGTTGTTTTTATTCTAACTATACAGATACCTTAGCTATATGTATTCCTCAAGAAGCTAAGGAAAGTCCCTTTAGATGGACGGACCAAAGCCACGTGCAGTGGACGCTTTCGATTAGGGGGGATAGAATCCGCTAGCATATAGGACTAACACTGCTACTGGATTTGGTTCGACCAGAACGAAAACTGCCGGTCATATTTCCTGTGACACCAGACGACTTGTAGAGGGACTGAATTTTGCATGACAGTACAATTATAGCTGTATCGATTATGCAGTTTTGAAACCATATGTATTGTACATATTAAAGAGAATTCTGCGATTTTACCAACTTTGTATTTTTAATGATATTTGTGGCATATATGTGAGAGCCGTTGTCATAAAATTTTAGGTCTCCCATAATTTTAGGTCCCCCTGGGCCGAAAATAACTGTATTATAGGCCCCTATTAGTCGTGTAAGGTCCCCCCTTTCCGAAATGATTCAGCCTTATCAAACTTTTTAATTCATAGGGACTCCTAGTTCTTGCTCGAAATGAAAGTCAACATATCAACTATGAATCTACACGATTTATACGAGTCGTGTTTATCAAATTAACTTCTATCATTTCAACTATGTGCAATTTAAAAAAATAATAGCTAACAATTTGATTTCGATATTTAAATTTATTGTAGTTTATAAATTCATGCAAACTTCTTTAGCCATACCCTTTTCTGCGCTAGAATACTTCGAGGTGTCCCTACAATAGTTCTAGCCATGTAAGCTGCGTTCGTTAAGTCTCTATAAGGGGGTACCCAAATTAACGCCGGGAGGCCCAAAATTACCGGTAGGATGGGTCCTGGGGGCCCCATTCTACCGGTAAAATTGGCCCGTATAATGGGCCTGGGCTACAGTCCCGCAGTTCCTTATCAAAAAACTCATTTCATTGGTTAATCAAATCATGTGACCAATTATAGCGCCGCGCGCCCTGTGGTACGGTGCAACTTACTTTTATCGCACAGAGGATGAGGGTTGGGACCACCGTTAGGGTCATATGGGTCTGGGTTTTGCTAACAGCTATACAAAGAAACACCAGGGCAGGCTATGTTAAGGAGGCTAAGGTTAGGGCTGGGGCATGTAAGGGTATTATTAATAGCTTAGCTAGTACTGGATGGTTGGAGGCTGGGAACCATCTATCTTTAGATGTGACTACAGCATGCCATCTAGGTAAATGCATTGCTATTAGAACTAGTGAAGCTGTACCACTAGTTAATGAATCTTTGAACGATGGAAATAAATTTTCTGGAACTTCAATTGAAAGGGCACTAAGAATATCAAACTTAGGAAAAGCAAATGCAAAAGAGAATGTCATATTGCAAAGCAAAAGGGGAGCTGGAGGAAATACAACACCATACAGATGCATCATTATAAAGCAAAGTGAAATTTCACAAGAAGTGATGGAATTGCTACGTATAGGTAAATAAAGGAGAAATGTATAAAGTTATAATGACTTATTTATATTATAGGAGTTCTGAATGAATCATAGGATGAACTAGACAATATAGGTGATATTGGAAGAACTGCCGGTTAAGTTTACAGCTATATGCATCTTGTATAATTTTGATATTTCTTTAATTCAAATTAGAAGTTGTCAGTGAATCAGCTGAACCAGATAGATCTCAGGAAGGCACCACTGTAGATGCAGTGAGTGAAGGTTAGCTGATTGTATTTGTAGTAGCAAGCATGAATAACTTTTTGTTGATATTAATACTAGGGATTCCTGTTCAGCTAAGTAGCCAAATTCAGAAAGAATGCACAGCAGATAGCGAAGGTTTGTTGATTATAGTTGTAGCTAAACATTTTGTATAAATTTTTCTGATCTTTTTAATATCAGTACTCATTCATGAATCAATTGAATCATAGGGAAAAACAAATAAAGGAGATAATATAGAAGATTTAATAAGTGAAGGTATGTGAATCATTGTTTGTGTTCAAATATGATATGAAACATTCTTCAATGTTCAGCTACAGAAATGGACCTACCAGAAGAATGTCCAGTTCTTGAACCATGGTCTGCAACAGTATCTGAAGGTATAAGCTAATTAAAGTTGATAAAGGTAGCTATAATATTTTATAACAATTTTGTTGTAGATATACCAGAGTTAAATTCAGTTGCAATAAATCCAGGTAAGAATTATTAACTGTGTTTGCAAAAATTACATATTGCTGTTTTTAGATGTTCCTGCAAGCAAAAGGCCAAAGTTATGCTGACCACTGTGATCATATAATTTAGCACTTAATTTTGACTCAGATTGCACCATGCAATACCACATATATTAAATATTTATTTTATGTTAACAATTAATTTAAAAAAGTTGTCTGGCAAAATTTTTTTTTTTAAATCGTGAGAACAAAAAAAATTGAATAAAGAAATTTAGAGAAACTCAAAACAAAAAAAAAATGGGTGCTTGCATACTTTACTAAAATATGTAGCCTCTGTAGCCCATGTAGCCATTGTAGCCCTTGCAGCCTCTGTAGCCCATGTAGCCTCTGTAGCCTCTGTAGCCCTTGTAGCCCTTGTAGCCTCTATGTAGCCCTTGTAGCCTCTGTAGCCCTTGTAGCCTCTGTAGCCCATGTAGCCCTTGTAGCCTCTGTAGCCCTTGTAGCCTCTGTAGCCCTTGTAGCCTCTGTAGCCCATGTAGCCTCTGTAGCCCTAGTAGCCTCTGTAGCCCATGTAGCCTCTGTAGCCCTTGTAGCCTCTGTAGCCCATGTAGCCTCTGTAGCCCTTGTAGCCTCTGTAGCCCTTGTAGCCCATGTAGCCCTTGTAGCCTCTGTAGCCTCTGTAGCCCTTGTAGCCTCTGTAGCCTCTGTATCCTCTGTAGCCTCTGTAGCCCATGTAGCCTCTGTAGCCTCTGTAGCCCTTGTAGCCTCTGTAGCCCTTGTAGCCTCTGTAGCCCATGTAGCCACTGTAGCCCTTGTAGCCTATGTAGCCCTTGTAGCCTCTGTAGCCCTTGTAGCCTCTGTAGCCTCTGTAGCCTCTGTAGCCCATGTAGCCCTTGTAGCCTCTGTAGCCCTTGTGTAGCCTCTGTAGCCTCTGTAGCCCTTGTAGTCTCTGTAGCCCTTGTAACCTCTGTAGCCCATGTAGCCTCTGTAGCCCATGTAGCCTCTGTAGCCCTGTAGCCTCTGTAGCCCTTGTAGCCTCTGTAGCCTCTGTAGCCTCTGTAGCCCTTGTAGCCTCTGTAGCCCTTGTAGCCTCTGTAGCCCTTGTAGCCTCTGTAGCCTCTGTAGCCCTTGTAGCCTCTGTAGCCCTTGTAGCCTCTGTAGCCCTTGTAGCCTCTGTAGCCCTAGTAGCCTCTGTAGCCCATGTAGCCTCTGTAGCCCTAGTAGCCTCTGTAGCCCATGTAGCCTCTGTAGCCTCTGTAGCCCTTGTAGCCTCTGTAGTCCTTGTAGCCTCTGTAGCCCTTGTAGCCTCTGTAGCCTCTGTAGCCCTTGTAGCCTCTGAAGCCCTTGTAGCCTCTGTAGCCCTTGTAGCTAATATTTTAATATATAAGCAGTAAAAAGTAAAGAAATATCACGTGAACCAACCAATGAAAACCTAGCTTTGATAGACATTCACATGACCTAAAAGTAAGGTTTTGACCAATCAGAAGAATTCTTTGATAAGAACTGCGGGATGGCTCGGCCTGGGGGGGCCTATTATAAGGAAAGACGTTATGTGCAGAACGGCTGACCCTCACCTTTGACCTCACGCGATGTCTTTGCGCGCGCTCTTGTTGCTGGCTGTCACCTTCGAAAGTTGTCCTTGGTGACCCTGCAAGATTGATTTAGGAGGTGGATCGTTTTGTTGGCTAGGCTGTATTTGTGCTACACGTGAGTGATGATAAAGGAGAAGAGGACTGCAATGGCAGGAATTCACTTATGCTATGCGATAACAAGTAAGTGTACTCAGGGTTTGATACAGAGGGGGGAACCCTGGGATTTCCCCCCCTTGAGCAGAGTTTTCCCCCCCCCCTATGATTTTCACCTATACTTATTAAAACATACAAAAAATACTTTTCCTCCCAACTTTTCTTGTAGGTAAGCCTAGATTTGTACAATTACTTCAGGCTAGCCTTTGAATGCTTTAGGTTGGAGCTTAGTTTGGGATTGCCTCAGCCAATGTTATCTTATATTACGTCCATCGCTGCACTTCTTCCCTCTGCTGCACTCCTTCCCTCTGCTGCACTCCTTCCCTCTGCTGCACTCCTTCCCTCTGCTGCACTCCTTCCCTCTGCTGCATCTGCTGCACTTCTTCCCTCTGCTGCACTCCTTCCCTCTGCTGCACTCCTTCCCTCTGCTGCACTTCTTCCCTCTGCTGCACTCCTTCCCTCTGCTGCACTTCTTCCCTCTGCTGCACTTCTTCCCTCTGTACTTCTTTCCTCTGCTGCACTTCTTCCCTCTGCTGCCCTTCTTCCCTCTGCTGCCCTTCTTCCCTCTGCTGCCCTTCTTCCCTCTGCTGCACTTCTTTCCTCACCTCTCTCTTCCTCACTTCCTCCCTCACCTCCTCACTCTCTCTCTGCTGCACTGCTCGAATCTGTTCCTTGTGTTCCACCGATTCATAGCTATCACATTTGCTTTTTTTTGGTTCGGATTCACTTCCTTTGGAGCCACAAGGTCTCTTTTTCCTAAAATACTTTCTGATATCCATTAGCTACTACTCAGCAACTTCTACAGTCTGCCAAAGCAACAAATATACCCTTACCAACCAGGCAGCTGCTTCACAATGACCAGTGCTAAAAGCATGACCAGTGCTAAAAGCAACTTTCAAACTGGAACTGGTGATCCATAAAATGATACACCTACTCCATTCAAACTAGAAGGATAACCTATTAGGAGTCTGGCTTAATTAATGTCAGAGCTATTCAGCTTTCAAAATGAACAAAGCTGTTTACTAGAGGTAATCAATTGATCAATACATAAATATAATAAAATAAGTTTAATTTCCTTACCTTACTAGTATTGCAAGGACAAAAAAAAAATACAACTATAAGGTCGCGCTATTTGACTTTCCTCCCCCTAGCAAAAAATCCTGTATCAAACCCTGGTACTAAATACTGTGATGTGTAGTGTTTAATAGATAGCTAATGAATTGTATTTAGGAGTTTTGCAAATTATTTGACATGACAAAAAAAACAGAGTTTTCTTTAAACACCTCTCCCCGCCAAACTTGGAAAGCATGTAACTGTCTGAACTAATCATTTCTGCTGCCAATTCATTGCTGAAAGTGTGGGTTATCGAATAATGAGTAATAGCATGGGTAACAGTGCTATTAGGGATCAACAGCACTCGTAAAGCAATTGAAATAGTACTGAGAGAGTGCTATTTCAATTGCTTTACGAGTGCTGTTGATCCCAAAAGTACAGGTTACCCGTGCTGTCACTCGCTAATAGTAGGCCATCTTTTTTTTTTTATCATTTGCACTTGTAGCTACACTGCATCAGTCACTCACAATCTTTGTATTTCAGTTAGATTCCTCTGGAATTTCGATTTCAACCTATTGCTCCTCTTAAAATGTTGAAAACTTTCCGTCTAATATGGGTAGAGCTTCTGTGGTACAGAATGACATTGTCTCCAACTAGAATCTCTCCAACTGTACGTTTCCAAGGTTAATACTGCATGCGTGCACACTTATCCGTATTATTTTACTTAGCTACTGTGGTATTTCACTTAGTTTCCACTTAGTTACCGTGCTATTTCACTTTCTCTGTGCGACTTCAATTGAAGAGTGATTTTCCCACACAATTTTGAATGGGCAATTTACGTGCCGTACTATTAGATTTAGAAATTGCTGTGACAATACGCCATCTGACAAGGAATAGTCTGAGAGAACAAACTCAAAACCTGTTTCATTTTGGTTTTCTTCATGTACATGTTCCATATCATCGTCAGGAGTGGCAGTAAACACTCGGCCACTGTAACTAATGAAATGCCCCCCCCCCCCCACCTCCCTAGTACTTTAGTGAGATTGTGTTGTTGTTTTTTCCCATTAGTGTACTGGCAATTTTTAATTAACAGTGGTATACATGATGACAGTGGCTAAGGTGTAAGGCTAACTTGGCTCCCCCTTGGGTGACAAGCCGGAATAGCCCTAATGATGTTAGGGATAATAGGGTGTTGAACTTGTCTACAATCAGTATGGGTCATGAGATCCTCAGAAGTGTGTCTAAGAGTTGGCCAGAGATATATTTATCGTATTGATAGTGGTTAGTGTGCAGCAGTTCAATATGATGGGATTTCTTGGATAATATTTGTTTGACTAGGTATAAACATGCTTGATTATTAAAGTTCAATGTTTTTTTTTTTTAATAGCAGCCTAAATGTTTGATTAAAAAAACATTTAGGTATGACTAGTGGTTTGAACTTTAATAATCAAATATGAATATGATGGGATGGAAATCAACGGCTTCTATATCGATATCTGAACACAGCTGATGTCTTTTATAGTAGGCCTTCACTATGTATATAGAAATTTGTAAGTAAGTAGCTGCAGCCAACAACTCCACATTAGTTCTCAAGATGTCTGGTCGAAGCATTTATTTGAAGTGAGAATTCATATCAATCAGGTGGATTTATTGAAGTTAAATGGGGAACAAAAACAATAGCGGCCGCATTAATGCAGCCACGGAAGTCGAAAAAGTTTCTGGCGAATTTAGCCATGTAGAGAAGAAGAAAGTAAGGACAGATAGTTAGCTACCTGTGCAGCCGTTTTCCTTAGGGTTAGAAGTATAGAAAGTAATGATGGAGCCTCAGGGAAGCCAGTATAATCAAGCAGTACTAAGTCCAGTAGCAATAGATGTCTACCTAATACAGGTATTAGTAGGAAGGGGAGATGAATCTGTAATGATAGAAAGAGTGCTAGGAGTGTGAGAGCAGCAAGCAAGAGAAGGTTTGATTCAGTTTATTTGAATGTTAGAAGTGAATGTCATACTATTCTGTGTTGAAACAAAGTTGTTGTTTTTCTATAGCCTTATTTATACATTAAAATATGATGGGAAAAGAAATGTATTTTATTTTATCACTTTTAAAAAGTCACTGATGAAGGCTACATGGAGCCGAAACATTTGAACTATTATTACAGATACTACAGAAATTAAAAATAAATATATTTTAGTATGAAGCTGTATATTTTTATGTAGTAATAATGAATCTTTATGTAATACTTAATTAAGTTATTTTACCATCACTTCATCCTTGGTCGTAACTTGTGATACCTAAATGTTTAATCAGTGAATGAGTATTGATCAAAACTGAATCCTGTCATTCATTAGTAGTGTATGCCTGTGTGTGCAACTAGTTTCCTGTGTAGGAATGTTTCTTCTATAATATATAGAGCTGACGTTTCTTCCCTGTCATTAACCTCTAAAATTAATGTTGTTGTGTTTTTTACCACACTTTCTTGACCGTTCTATTTCTGCATTATACTACAGTATGTGTTCATGCATGCCTCTACCTCTTGTTGTGTTACAACTGACTCCAATCTAGAGATCCAGAACCGCCGTGTTAGTGAATATTTTTAAGAGACTATACCTCTCAGCTAGAGTTTGATAAACTGTTTCTAACAATTTCTTGGTAGGATCAGCTTGCAGAGTACAAGTTGAATTTCATGATTGCATTTATTCACTTCAGTGTGTTTTGTTTTTCTATTGCTTTTCCTTGTAGTGGGATGGAGTGGGTGAAGCTGCTTTCGATGTCTCTGACTTAGACTAGCTGTGAATGATGGCTCAAGAAGTGTCAACATTTGATCATAGAGTTACCTGACATTGCTGAAGTGATGGCAAGGTGAGTGTTCTCAGAGTGTGTTTGTAATAAGGAAGTATTGATTCCAATAGGTCTACATTGCTAGAAGGTATCACCAACACTCGGAGCAATTAGTGGCTCTGGCTAGCTAGTTGTGGTCACCTAGGACACAAGTGTGTGTGTTTGTGTCAATAAATATACATGTAAATGTGTATGTCAAGTAATGTAATCAGATGTCACTGTATATGAGACCAGTACTATCGCAAGATGTTGATAATCTTAGTGATCTGAATGCTAGTCCATACTCTGGCAAGTTTCTGAAGGCTGATCTTATGCAATATAACCTGTGATTTCCCCCTAAGTGAATTTGTGCCTCCCAAAAATTGCCGATTTAATTCCTGGGGAACACTATTGCAGTCAAGGAGTGACTAATGCAGTAACATTAACACATGATCCTGTGACTGTTCTGTTAGAAGATGTCTATTATTTCAGCTAACTTTATTTTGTGTAATCTATGACCTTCAGACGCATTGGCATCAGCTGTGTCTAGTTCAGTTCTAGTTAGGAGGTTATACCTCCATGTATTCTACATACACAAGGAGTCTATATGTAGGATAATAAGTTCTGTTCTGTTAGTCAGTTTTGTCAATTAGTTGTTATGAGTTTCATATCACTAAATTACCAGCTGTAGCTGTACCAAGTAGAATGCTTGGTTTCCCTCAGTTGGAACATCTCTAAAAATATTCCAGGATGCGGAACGTTTTAGTTCTTTTAGAACCTTTTAGAGGAGCCCTGCAATGGCAGTCAAGTGTGGGCACATCTGAACAATTTTTCAAATTTTATCCATCTGTGTCTCTGGCTTGTAGTTTATAAGCACATTATTTATTCCTGACAGGCTTTAGGATCTATTTTGATCACGTCATATTAAATTTCGCTTTACTGGACCCTTTACCTACTGCTATGCGGCGGGTAGGCTGACATTAAGTAGTTGTCCCCTCACCGATTGGGAAAACCACAAACAATAGATGACATAATAAGGTGGTATATCCTGTGACGTAAGACTGCTCTAACTTTTTGTGTGTGTTGTATTTCTATATGGCTGACTGAGTTGAATAATTCATGTGCCATGAAATATCTTAGTGGTTATTCAGTCATTCTCGGCTGAAATAATTATTGGTTGTTAGAACGAGAAAAATTTGCTATTATCTTAGTGGTTTTACCCACACTAATTAAGCCCACCATCACATCACCCGAGCCCAGGTAAAGGTCGGCAGAGGACCTGCAAATACTGCGACCATTTGGCTAAGCGATCACGTGTGGGGTGTCACATGTTGAGCAATGGCATCCGGGCATTAGTCCTGATAGCCACTGTTCTCAGTGCTTGTAGCCTAAGCCTAGTAGCTACCTGTTACTTCCTTGCCAGAATGGCTGGTTCACTCGGCACTATTAGCTCTCTAAGGATGGCTGCTCATCAGTGGTGGTATTATTTAAATAGTAAGGGGCTGGAGATATACACTACTCTACTCTATGTAATTAGCTTTCTGTAGGTCAGGTTGGATTAATAGGATCTAAATCATCAATCAAATGGCCTTCATTGATGCAATCAGCTGAAAATAGGAGTTCTATGGCTTGATAATACATGGGCATGCTGCCGGTTCATTTGCCTTGCTTAACTAGTACAGTTATGTTATGAGTTGGACTCTAGCTGTTACTCTACCCAACAGTTGCAATAGTTACTAACATGCAATGGACAATGATGATCATAAAATTTTGCATGAAGGTTCGAATAAGAAGAGTGGGAGCCGGCAATGCACCCCACACCTGTAACGAAGGCTTACGCCTGATCATAACGAGGGTTGGCAGCATGATTTTGTGATTTAGAGATATGTGCAGTATTTAGTAATGGCCGTATTGCCAAGATTGGCTCTGTCAAAGTGATCAGTATTCTCGAAAGCTTGGAAACTCCTGAATCAGTCAGGTTGCATGCTGTAATTGATATTTGACATGAGAGTGTTACATGAGAAGGGAGGCGGAGCAAATAGGGATTACATAATGAGAGAGATTAGAGAATGAACTGTAGTGCTGGGTGTGTCTTGGGACTCATAAGCCACACTACACTATTGCCAGTGTGGCATTATAGAGAGCATGGATAGGCAGTTCTAGTACATATAGTTAGATTTCCGCCAAATAAAGGTGTGATGGTCTGTCCGGGGCCCCTTTGAAAGTGTCTATGCAGGGCACGCTGCCCTTCACTCTATTTATTCTTACACTATCACAGTCGCTGCCTGTCTATTCACACACGATCAGGCTCTTTGCCTATCTATTCTCTCACTCTCGCTGCATGTCTATTCTCACACGATCAGGCTCTCTGCCTGTCTATTCTCTCACTCACGTTGCCTGTCTATTCTCACATGATCAGGCTCTCTGCCTGTCTATTCTCTCACTCTCGCTGCATGTCTATTTTCTTACTCTCAGGATCACTGCCTATGTATTCTGCACTATCAGGCTCACGGCCGTCTATTCTCTCACTGTTAGGCTCGCCGCCTGTCTAGTCTTACACTATCAGGCTCATATTCTCTCACTATCAGGTTTACTGCATGTCTACTCTCACTCGCAGGCTTGCTGTCATCTATTCTCTCACTCTCACTCAGGCTCGCTGCCTGTCTATTCTCACACTATCGGGATTCTGCATGTATATTCTCACTCTCACTCAGGCTCGCTGCCTGTCTATTCTCATACCAGCAGACTCACCGCCTACCTATTCTCACACTATCAGACTCACTGCATCTGTGCACTCTCAGACTCACTGCCATCCAATCTTGCACTATCAGACTTGCCTACCTAATCTTGCACTGACGCCCAGGGCCTATCTATTCTTGCATACACTATCAGACTTGCTGCCTATGTGTTCTCAGGCTCACTGCCTATGTAATCTCAGGCTCACTGCCTATGTAGTCTCAGGTTCACTGCCTATGTATTCTCAGGCTCACCGCCTATGTATTCTCAGGTTCACTGCCTATTTATTCTCAGGCTCACTGCCTATCTATTCTCAGGCTCACTGCCTATCTATTCTTAGGCTCACTGCCTATGTAGTCTCAGGTTCACTGCCTATCTATTCTCAGGCTCACTGCCTATGTAGTCTCAGGTTCACTGCCTATGTATTCTCAGGCTCACTGCCTATGTAGTCTCAGGCTCACTGCCTATCTATTCTCAGGCTCACTGCCTATGTAGTCTCAGGTTCACTGCCTATGTATTCTCAGGCTCACTGCCTATGTAGTCTCAGGCTCACTGCCTATGTAGTCTCAGGTTCACTGCCTATGTATTCTCAGGCTCACTGCCTATGTAGTCTCAGGCTCACTGCCTATGTAGTCTCAGGTTCACTGCCTATGTATTCTCAGGCTCACTGCCTATGTAGTCTCAGGCTCACTGCCTATGTAGTCTCAGGCTCACTGCCTATGTAGTCTCAGGTTCACTGCCTATCTATTCTCAGGCTCACCGCCTATGTATTCTCAGGTTCATTGCCTATCTATTCTCAGGCTCACTGCCTATGTAGTCTCAGGTTCACTGCCTATATATTCTCAGGCTCACTGCCTATGTAGTCTCAGGTTCACTGCCTGCCTATTATTCTCTCGCTGCCTGTGTACTCTTTGAGCTGATGGAAGCAAATTAATTTAATATTAGAATTCCACCATGTGTTAACAATGTTACTGCAAACATGTCTTGTATCTTGTATATCAGAAAGGCCAATCTTCCTGTAGCATATTGCCCATTTTTGTGAAATAACATGTAATGTACATGTATTACATTGAGCGACCAATAGTTTAGTTACATGTATTACAAGTGCAACATATGTAGTATTCTTCAAAATACTTATGTAAAGATGGTTATGATGTTTTGTACTGCTTAGAAAAGTTTAGTAGAATTTTTTACAGTCTATCTTTATTTTGCTCTCTGTTAAATTCTCAGGATTGATTACAACGTGACGATAGGGGGACCTTTTCCACAACAGTTAGTACCCTATGTGAAGCCAACAGCTTCATGTTTTCTCAAACTTTCATGTTTTCTCTGACTGCCAGAACAACTATAACATTTACATTTTATTTCATCATTAGTATTCACGCATGCTTATTTGTTCTTATTTTCGTGTACCGTTGATCGTCGTGATGTTTCGTTTTTTTGTTTATATTTATCACCTAGAACACTGTCATTGACTGTTCTTACTGGAACTCTGACGCTACCATACCCGCTAGTGGGTCTTCACTGCACTAGTTACTCTGTTTCTGCTTGGTGTAGTGTGTGTCAATAGACTATGCTGGGATTAAGTCCTCAACTTGCTGGATAGTCCCTCTTGTACGTGCACACTGAGGGCTAATAATAATAGTAACAAATTGTAAAGATTTCGTGTGTTAATATTAACTTATGTTCTTCGTATTCATCAATCACCGTAAGCGTTATTCATTTAAAATCATACATAAATTTTAGTTATTTTGAATGTAAATTCAATACAGACTACTGTGTGTAAGTATTGCTGATACGCTTGTAGTTGGGATTTAGTTTGTATTGCAAGTAGGCATTGATCTTTGTATATCAGATAGGATTGCAATCTTCACTTTGAATCTCTTTAGTGAGAATGTTCGCGGATTCTTCATCATCAGTGATGTGTTCCACCTCAGTTTATTTCTCTTATTATAACAATCTTGTTTCAATACTCTATACTTGTATTATATATGCCACTTAATTGTTTTATTTACCCCGCCCTTATAATTGTTATATATTTTTTGGTTAAAATGGCCCAGCTCCCCCCTCCCCTGTATGAAGCCCTGACCAAATACTGGCATATGTAGACACACTGACAAACTTCAGTTCCTTCCCCTACTCTAAACTTGGGTCTGAAGAAGCCTGTAGCAGAGAAAATAAATGCACTGCCAGTATCATAAATATTGGGAGTTTTTAAAACCAAACTTTGAGGGACTACGGGGGAGAGGGGGAGGGGGGGTGGGTGGTTTATTTGAATAGATGAATCAGGTAAACACTTAATGCAAAACTTAGCAGAGACATTTGGAAAAGCTGAGCAGAGGATAAAGGGTAGGAGCAGGTGGTAGCATTACTAATTAAGATCTCCTTTTCCTCACTCAATTACGCAGATGCCCATTAATTGGGTTAACTGAAAAACAACAACAACAAACAAATAACTTCATCAAGTGATACTATTATGGATAAATTAATAGTGCTAGTAGAGACGTGTCAATTGGTGAGAAATAATCACGATAATTCAACCCTTTCACAAGCAATAGTGCCTCACAGAGCTCTCTTCTGAAATTGTGCTTAAGTGTAAATCTCTACTCATACAAATCACTCACTCACAAGAAAGGGAAACTCAGCTTAAGGAAGAGAAGAGTGTGGAGGAATTTAGTTTAAAGAAGGGGGAAAGGTGTGTCCCCCTTTCGGTATCAAACAATGCAGAAATCATTAGTGACCTTAATAATTGGTGCACTTTGTTTTCAAGAGGCTTTATCTTTCATTAATACACTATCTGTTGTTGATTTTTACATTAATGAAAGATAAAGCCACTTGAAATGATAGTCAACAAGGCAGTACTCATTGTGACATAAAAAACAACAACGTACATTACTGAAGGTTACATCTCCAGGTAAAGTAGAGCTTAGAGTGACAGGGTGATGGAAGTGGAGTGGGGGTGTACAGGGGGTCACACACTGTGGAGATTTAAATGATAAGAAACAGTTTTAGTTATTTTTTTACCAATTAAATACTTAACAGCTTTAATAGCATATTTTTTTCAAAGATATGGTTTGAGTGGCGTGGGAAGGGGGGGCATAATATTTTTACACAACTTTAAAATGTGATTTCTCGCATGAACACCTGCAAACCACAAAAAAAAACTTGCCCTTAGAGCCTAGTCTCGCGTAGCCAGACACTTTACCAATCGCTACGCGGGAAAGGGTCTGGTAGATTGACATTGAGCAGTTTGTTCAGTTCCCCTTGCTAATTGGGGAGACCGCAAACAATAGGTGATGTAATATCCTGTGACATAAGACTGCTCAAACTTTTGCGCGTGTAGTATTTCTGTGCACAACTCTCCAACAGCCGTGTCAAAACTCTTCCTTTAGATGATGCCATTAGTTATGCTAAGCAGTGACTTGGCCTAGCTTTTTAAAGATATCTGCAGTTGGAAGTTTCGTTTAGCAGCAAAATACAGTTGTTGCTTTGTCATGCTTGTACAAGTAACTTTTCTTCATGGCAATACAAAACAAGCTCTGCCTACTGATCTGAACAATTCACGCGCCTGAAAATTTCACTAATTGAACCACAGTTAACCACTTGCTGACTAAGCAAGAACAAACTGCTCAATGTCAGTCTACCAGACCCTTTTCCCGCGCAGCAATTGGTAAAGGGTCTGGGTACGCGAGACTACTTAGAGCCCACCCATACTGAATCATCTTCCTCACTGTTTGCATTGCTCTTAAATTTACTACTTTTGCATTGTTTGTAACAAGAGGAGTCCATCTGAATACTTTCTGACTGGCAAGCAACACCCCATTTTTGTAATTAGAGCAAAGTTTAGTGAAGCCATCCAACATTTTGATGCCATTTGTACAGGATCCTGATAGATATGAGCACAATGTTGCAATCATAAGTACTGGTACTCTCTGTATCACATGCACATACATGAACAACTGTGGCATGTAAGTTTCAATTATTACAAATGGCATGTTAAGTTTCAATTATTACAAATTATTGTATCAGCCCATGAGTAAATTGTAGAGCTTTTGCTGCTATGTCTGTGCTATGTCTGTACAAATTAAAGTTTTTGTTGTGGGGCTCGTCACACCTGTTTCCTCATGTACAAACTCATATATTGTATACACTTACACATGTACATGTGTGTAGCATATAAAGTGCCATTGTGGTCTCTTTCATCCATCTTAGTAAGAGGTACTTTCTTGCTTTTTTTTCCTTCTTACATTCATAATGTATATTTAGTTTTCTAATTAAGCATTCCTATTTAATGGTTATTATTGAGACCTTAATCAAGTAGAGATGAGCAGTGTAACATCAAGTGCTGTACTGTACTGTAGTGAAAACAGCATTGTGTTCCTGAAAGGAGCACTGGACCTTTGGTAACATGTAATTACTTTCCCTTCTTTGTTACAGGTTTGAGATGCAAGAGTGTCCAAGGAATTGCCACGGATACGTTTCCAGTGACGATTCAATCCTTGTTCGAAGGAAAATCTACTGGAATATTGAGGACAACTAAACTTATCACTGACACTGTCATAATCCAACTCTTTAAGAGTTTCTTCATACTGGAAATTTACAGTATTTTATTTTTATGGAATAGTTCATTAGTATTTTGTCAATGGCATTGGGAATATTATACTAGCATACAAACAAACTGCATTTTCAGAATACAGTTTACTAACATAGTACTCAAGGTTTCTTCAGTTAGTGACCTCTTAGTGCTGCCTTGAGGCATCACGTCGATCGTACTTAAGTTGTATTTAACTAGTAATACAATGCTACCATTTACTCTAACACATTGGAAAAACATTTCTATGAACAAATTGGGGTGGGGGAGGGGGGAAGGGAGGAGGCGGCGAGTAAGATGCATGGACCCAGGAAAAGTACTTGTGTTGCTCTCACTGTCGCTACTATAATATATATACACAAAGAATATGTGTCACCAGTATAACATTTGCTTCAACTTTTAGAATAAGCAGTCACGCCCAAAATTGAAGCCACACCCTTTGATTGGAACAAGTATTAAAACTACAGTTGCAAAATATTGATGTGTACACAGCTATTTTTCCAAGTGATCATGTACGTGTACTAGCATGATTGAGGTGCTGCTTGGGGTGGGTCTGTCGGCACACAAATGGTCAGCCCCACAGAGATGGTCAGCCCCCCCGCAGCTAGCGACGGTCAGCCATATGCGCATGCGCACGTGCTTAAGGTTCAAAGTTTATTTGATCGGCTGCGCTCTGAGGTCAAAGGTGAGGGTCAGCCGTTCTGCACATAACGTCGTCCTATTATAAGGGGGGGGGGGTGGGGCATACGTAACACCGTTTATAAAGTAACAACAACAACAACCGTGCCGTACTAGTGATGTGCTTGAGCACAAATGGCGAGCGAGCCTAAAGACTGTACTATTTTTATATGAATGATTTTGACTTCTAACACTGAAGCTACTGAAAATAAGGTCCAGTTTTTTTATTTAGCATACAGGGAAAGGGATCAGTGCCATAAGTAACAACATCTCTGCAAACTGCTGGACGGAAAAAAAAACAACCAACGAAACAATACACAGTTATTTAAACTTTTCTTTGTGATATTCTTTAGCAAGTAGTGGTTGTAAACACCCCAATGCTTTGACACAAATGACATGGCACCTACACGATTACCTTCGCGGTTAGTAGAGTGGACATGGATTTTCAGTGTAAAGCGTTGCGCAATGCTTATAACCATGACAAAGAGCGCATTGACTTACCACGCACTAACTCGAATCGAATGGAAGTCCCTTAAGTTTTAAGTTTTAAACTGCACCCGCAAAAGAATTCAAAAAGGTAAACAATTCAATTTCTAGGGTGATACGGGTACTGATCGATAACCAGAGGATTCTGTTTAGTGCAATTTGGGACGGGGTCGACCACATAACTAACACAAAAACGCGAGGGTCAAAGTACAAAATGACATACATACGTCCATACATATATACAAATAAATAAATAAATAAACAAACATCCCCGATTTTCGATTGTGTTACCCCTGTAAGTGTCTCGCTCGCTACGCTCGCTCGCCAATAATACTGTAATACTTCTACACCACCGAATTTATTAAGGAGGAGGAAGTACCTGGGGATATACCATAATATAGTCATATATATACTTTTTAAACTTCACAGAGGGAATTAATTGGCGAGCGAGCGTAGCGAGCGAGACACTTACAGGGGTAAAAATGAAAAAATCGGGGATGTTTATTGGCGAGCGAGCGTAGCGAGCGAGACACTTACAGGGGTAAAAATGAAAAAATCGGGGATGTTTGTTTATTTATTTATTTATATATATGTTTGGACGTATGTATGTCATTTTGTACTTTGACCCTCCGTATTTTTGTGTTCGCTCGGCGTTCGACCCCGTCCCAAACTTCACTAAACGGAATCCTCTGGTTTAGCGACCATTACCCGTATCACCTTAGAAATTGAATTGTTTACCGCTTTGAATTGTTTTGCGGGTGCTGGGAGCTCCATTTCTATTCGAGTTAGTGGCGGTGGTAAGTTTATACACTATTTGTCACAGTTATAGCACTACTCAACAGCATTTACTTGACAATTCATTGTCCACTAGACGAACCACGAAGGTAAGTCTTGCGTAGGTATGTTCAGTTGTGTGAAAGTATTGTGCGTTACAACTACTATTAAGAATATCACAAAGAAAATTTTAAATAGCGTGACTTGATTTTGTTGCTTCTTTTTCAATTCAAACAGTTGAGGGGAGTGGTTACTATGGCATTGAATCCCCTTTACCGTATATGCGTAATTTAGCAACTCAACTTTATTTTAGTAGTTTGAGTAACAACAGTATAGTTTAAAGCTCGCTCGCCATTTGTGCTCAAGCACACCACTAGTTTGTATATATGTTTGGACGTACGTATGTCATTTTGTACTTTGACCCTCGCGTATTTTTGTGTTCTCTCCGTGTTCGACCCCGTCCCAAATTGCACTAAGCAGAATCCTCTGGTTTATCGATCAGTACCCGTATCACCCTAGAAATGGAATTGTTTACCGTTTTGAATTCTTTTGCGGGTGCAGTTCAAACTTGAAAACTTAAGGGACTTCCATTTCTATTCGAGTTAGTGGCGGTGGTAAGTCAATGGATCTTTGTCATGGTTATAAGCCGTGCCCAACAGTATTTACCTGAAAATACATTGTCCACTATACTAGTGCGAAGGTAAGTCTGTGTAGGTGCATGTCCAGTTGTGTCAAAGCATTGTGTGTTACAACCACTACTTAGCTAAAGAATATCACAAAGAAAACTTTTAAATAATGTGTATTGTTTTGTTGTTTTTTCCCTTCAATTCAAGCAGTTGCAGAGAGTTAGTTGTTACTATGGCACTGAAATCCCTTTACCCTGTATGCTAAATAAACAAACTGGACCATATTTTCAGTAGCTTTAGTGTTAGAAGTCAAAATCAAAATATTATAGTCTTTAGGCTCGCTCGCCATTTGTGCTCAAGCACATCACTAGTTAAGTTCAACAATATCAGCAATGATTCTGTCATTCTACTCACTATACTTTACGGTAGTTTTCGCTGGTTCGGTTGACGGTGAGTTCCGGTAGGGTGAGAGATTTTATGGGACTAGCTAGCGCTGTAAAATTGTCAGTAACAGACTCTTTATGTTGAACTAAGGTAATCGAGGCTGATGCTATGTAGCATTGGCACAAAATGGCACATTTAGTAAGCCAGTCGATAGTTTAATCTATCGGTTTCACGTTGTTTTCTTCATGTACTGTACATTGTATAACTCATTACATCATCTTAATAGTTATTTATAGAACATGATTCTCTACAGCATAAGCTAAATAGTTAACTAGTTGTCTGTTATAGTCTCTTTAAGTTTCTAGTTTTTTTTCGTCTTCTAGTCTCTTCAGTCACTTCTAGTCTCTTCAGCCACTTCTAGTCTCTTCAGTCACTAGTCTCTTCAAGTCACTTCTAGTCTCTTTAGTTTCTTTAGTATATTCAGTCTCCTTGGTCTCTCTTCCAGTCTCATCAATCACTTCTGGTCTCTTTAGTCTCTTCTAGTCTCTTTAGCCAATTCAAGTCTCTTCGGTCTCTTAGGTCTCTTAGTTTCTTGTTGTCTCTTTAGTCTCTTCTAGTCTCTTCAGTTTCTTCTGGTCAGTTTCTTTAGTCTCTTCAAGTCACTTTAGTCTCTTCCTGTCTATTTAGCCTCTTTTGTATCATGTATTTCTCCTAATTGTTTAATCTGTTCTAGTGCCTTGTATATACACTCTTGTGTGTCTTAGTGTATTTAGAGTATAGTCTGTTGCTTTTGCTAATGCTTTACAGTCCTGTTGTATTCTTGTTCATAAAGTTTTTGCAGCCACTGTAATTCTGTGATATCTTTCTAAGGAAACTAGAAAAAAAGACTAAAGAGACTAGAAGTGATAAAAGAGATAAGGAAAGACTAAATTGACTAAAGAGACTAGAAGAGACTAAAGAGACTAAAGGCAATAGAAGAAACTATAAAGAATAGAAGAGATTAAAGAGACTAAGAAGACTAAAGAGAGACTAAAGAGACTATAGAAAGGACTAAAGAGACTAGAAGTGATAAAGGAGACTACAAGAGACTAAAGAGACTGCAGATACTATAAGAAACTTAAAGAGAATAAATAAACTAGAAGAGACTGAAGAGGCTAGATGAAACTAAAGAGACTAGAAAAGACTAAAGAAACTAAAGAGACTTAAGAGGCTGAAAAAAACTAGATGAGACTAATGAGATTAGAAAAACTATAGAGACTAGATAAGACTAGAGAGACTTGAAATGACTAAAGAGTGTAAGAGAGCACAGGGTAAAAACTTGAATTTCCTGTAGTCACATATTTAGGACATTTCATGCTTTCACCACCTTTCCCATACAGGATAGGGCTAAATGCCCTGCACTATAGGACATTTAGCTCTATCCACTACAGGAAAAATGGTGAAAGCATGAACATGTCCTAAATACGTTACTAAAGAGACTAGGGAGACTGAAAAGACTGAAGAGACTATATAGGAGGGACTGAAGAGACTAGAAGAGAGTAAAACAGACTAGAATAGACTAAAGAGACTGTAAGAGACAACTATTTATTTTATTTATGCTATAGCGAATTATATTCTATAAAATAACTCTTACACTGATGTAATGAGAGTAAAACTTACATGAAAAAAGAGCCCTGTTTCAGGCCCAGTGTGAAGATTAACATAAAAATATATCCACCAAGATTGTAAAGTTCTGTATAGTTAAAGTGTCCCGAATATTCATACAGTAACCAATTACAGAAACAACAGGCCTAGATGCCGTATAGATTGCAAACAAAATTTATATCACACTCAGTCTCATAGTTGACAGTTTAACAAATAAATTATTAGTAATCTGACTTTGTATTAACATTAAGATGCAATAAATGTTCACCACCATGCCTAATCTGTAATAGTTAATACACCTTGGCCGAAATGATATTATTGTGAATAGGCACAACACTTGAATGTAGTAGTAAACATGAAGACTTTTAATTGCCACCAATTTGGTGAGCAAGTTCTAACATAGTTTTGTTTGATTTTGAGTTCAACTAGCTAGTTAGATCACAATCAGTTAAAGTTTATTTGAAATACAATAATTAGCAATGTATACTTGAAAGAGCAAGATAGAAAAAATGAAGTAACAAAACTGAGAAGCACTTGATAGACTGACAACTACGAGAACAGCACCAACTGACAACTGAACATAAAACATTATGATTAAATATTAAGATCACACAAAGGACTATGGATACAATGACAAATAACTATTGACGGAACACAAAGAATGATTGTTTGCAAAAAGTATAGTAAGAGAAGCTCGACTCCAGGAAACCACATAACACAAAATGAGTAAGTATTGAATAATGAATATAATCATGATAACACAAACAAGACACACTAAGTTCCAAGTGTCCACTGTTAACAAGTTTATGCTATTTTATAAGGCATTTTTTGTAGCTATAGTTAAAAAATGCCTTACAAAATAACGTATATCATATATGCTATACGTATCATTATTATGATATACGTATTATATATGATATACGTATCGTATTACAAAATAATGTATATCACAAATATGTATTACAAAATAACGTATGTCATATATGATATACGCATCATATATAATATACGTATCATAATATTATGATTATATCATAATATATTATATGATATACGTATCTGTATATCAAATTATATGATATACAGATATACAACAACGTAATGTATGTTAAGTAAACATATATAACATATATGTGACACTTCGCTCTTTATTATGTTTTGGTCTGTAAGTTTATTATAGTTAATTTGATTAACTATTTTACATAAAATCATTTGAGATTGATTTTCCTCATAACCAATTGTGTAAAGCAAATATATTGACTTCTAAATTAAGTGTACAAGCTGTGTTCTCAATATTGCAAAGAGAGAAATTGAGCTGGCTACAGGAAATGCTGCTTAAGATTAAAGTTGTATTAGTTGAAGTATTTCTATTAACATCTAATAACCAAAAAAAAAAAGCCACAAAATTATGTTTAGTTTAGAAAATTTAACATAAATTAGTCAATCCAATTGTCTCTTATAATAGTATTATTTCATGAAAATTATAGCATTTTAGAATGAAAATACCGTGCTATAGCATAATCTCACAGTAATTATATTATATTGTATTTTATTTTTATATAGAGCTTTTATTTTGGTATTGATAGTTATCATGTAGCTTAGATTAATTTTATTATCACTTTTTAGCTTCAATTGAAATTACATCAAGATCTACTCAAGATGGTGGCCAGGGAAAGTGTGTGGAACTGATTTCATGCATCACAGGTCCTATACAGGGACACTTATTTTGGTTTGCTGAGTTTCCTAATGGATCAGAAGCGAGATTTGCGAGAAACGATGGAGGAAATGCTGAACCGAATCCGCCATACAATGAAATTACATTAGATGGTGTCACAGATTACTATACTGAAGTAACTCGAGGAATTATGAATGGAGATTTGTTCACTAATTTTAATACAACATTGGCTTTTGACATACTGAAAACTAATAAATTAAACATAACTAAAATCTGGTGTGGATCGGAAGACGCAACTCTCTACCACTGGTTACAAAGTTTCCCTCTCCTGCTCTCTTTTTCCTGAACTATCACAGCTTTTCTTGTCCCCTACTTTTACTTAGCTCTGCAGTCTGTCTAAACTCCCTTAGCATCTCTGAGATCATTGAATATTGGGCTTCAGCTAGTATTATTAATAACAACAAGTCTTAATGCTTAGATCTTCTCTTTGTGGGCTAATATTGTACTAACTCTACATAGTTTTGTCTTGTCATGCTTTAAAAATTATTTTTTGCTTAAATGTTTTTTCGATAAAGGAAATAAAAATAAAATGATGCAATTTCGTCTTCAAATAGGTCATCAAAATTGTGACTGTCAAGTCAGCCTGATCTGTAAGGCACATTGGTTAGCAAGCATTGCAAACCAACCGTATTGTGAGTGTACAAATTTGACCCAATTACTGATAAAGTATGATGTACATGTAAGTACATGTAAAATATTATAGTTTCATTTTACACAGTAATGAAATAGACAACTGCGTAAAGATCAAATTATAATAATAAATATTTTACTGATATCTACTACCAACTTTAATCATAAGGATAATAAATCTCTGAAAACTTTTTCAAGGTAATATCTCGGAAATTATGATATGTATATCTATCTTGAGTTCTGTATACATTTTATCTATTAAATCAACAATAATAATATATTTAGCCACTATGACTAATTAAATTTAAATTGCCAGTTCTAAGCAATTTTTAGAAGGCATTGCAATTGGTAGTTACTTGTGTATTTGTATATACAGATGAAAACTACTATATGATAATGCAGACTTCCAATTCAGCACAAAGTATTATTATATGCAGAGGGACAAATATTCCTTTACATATACAAGTTGGCAGGTGCTTCTTAAATACAGCTAATAATGTATTGGAATGGAGATTCAATGGAAGTACAGATACTCAGTATGCATATAACATGGGTAGAATGGAAGCTGTTTTAGGAGACTCAAATATGTCAAACATTACCAGTATATCTAGTACAAATAATAATTTAAATTTCACGTCAATGGTGAGATTGACTTATTCAGACTTAAAATGCACATCACTACAATGTGGATCCAATTTGTTTCACAGTGATGTGATTTATTTTGGTAAGGGTTTTTTAGTTCAATAATAGTGCTTGTGATAACAATCGTACATGATAATGTCAATAGTATTATAATAATTGTAATAATTGCACTGTGAAACATCTTAATTTAATACTTGTCTATGTATAACAATAATTTTTTGGCTATTATTCATGCATTAATCCATGTCCTATTTCCTTTTTCTCTTCTTGTACTTAAGGATTTACGTAAGACTAATTTGTTCATGCAAGACAATGTTCTATTGCTTTGACCTTAGAATGTCAATACCTTCATTTTGATTGCTTAATAATTTCCATTATAACTATTTGGTGAGCCAGCAAAGCGAAAGATATATTGTATATCATATTATTGTGTCATTGGATAATCTTTACTTAAATGTCACCTGAGGCCCCTAATGACATGATAACAATGCTTATGAAAATACAAAGACATGTTTTAATGTTAACTTTATGGTCTAAATGAAGCGCTGGTTTCAATAAGTCCTCACATTGCATGAAAGTGTTATTTTAGCATTGCTCATGTGCCACATTGCACTTTT